>ENA-ORXT01002727-ORXT01002727.1-marine-metagenome-genome-assembly--contig:-NODE-2727-length-20549-cov-84.752247_pt1 | contig 20549 bp, 6 predicted proteins | sample MGYA00237868_ERZ511482 | MGnify/ENA metagenome assembly ERZ511482
ATCAAAAAGACTAACAGGACCATGATGGCAGCTGATGTCAATTCAACAAAGCCTTTTTCAGGACTGTCCGCCCAAAGAAAGATCTGTACAGGCAAAGCCGTCGCAACATCCGTTACGCCTTTTGGCACATCGACGATGAAGGCGACCATGCCGATCATTAGCAGGGGCGCTGTTTCGCCCAGAGCGCGGGCCATGCCCAAAATTGTGCCTGTCAACATGCCGGGCATGGCGAGCGGGACGACATGGTGGAAGGTCGTCTGCGTCTTGCTCGCACCCAAACCGAGTGCGGCGTCACGGGTCGCTTGCGGGACGGAGCGCAGAATGGAGCGCGACGCAATTATGATCGTCGGCAATGTCATCAGGGCCAGAACCATGCCGCCCACCAAAGGCGTCGAGCGCGGAAGCTGGAAGAAGTTCAAGAAAATAGCCAAACCCAAGAGGCCGAACACAATTGAAGGCACTGCGGCGAGATTATTGATATTGACCTCAATAATGTCGGTCAGGCGACTTTTCTTGGCATATTCCTCAAGATAGACAGCCGTCAAAATACCGAGCGGGAACGCGATGATGAAACATATCAGCAGGCTGAAAAACGAACCGAGCGCGGCGCTTAAAATACCGGCCATTTCAGGTTGGCGTGAATCCCCGCTGGTGAAGAAAGTCGTGTTGAACTTTCTCTTAAGTTGCCCAGCTTCGCGCAGTTTTTCGATCCACGCAATATCCTGATTTTTCAGGCGGCGGCGGTCTTCAGGAACCTCTGGATCAATCTTTCCTTTAACATAAAGATCTACTTCGGATGACGCGGCAACCCAGACGCGTTTCGAGGTTCCAATAAGATCGGGATTCTTTGCGACGCGTTCCCCGAGATCAAAGGCGGCCCCATTACTCAATATCTTATAGAGTTGATTTCTATCGCGGCGGTCCGTCGCCTCAGGGACGACCTGTTGCAGACCTTGCAACAATATCGGTTTATAATTGGCTTGTTTGAGGGACACATCTTCGCGCTTGCCTGATGGATCTATCTGGCTTTCCGTGAACTGCACATCCACGGCGACCATTGTTTTCTGGAACGCACCGATACCGCGAAAGAAAATCGCCGTAAACATCAGCACCATAAAGGAAATGGAGATCGCAATGGCGATCCGCCCATACCACTGGAAACGTCTGTGGCGCGCATGGCGCTTGGCCATTTGCGGCGAGGTTGTCAGCAAATAATCAGGCATATTTTTTCTTGTATTTATCGACAAGCTTTAGCGCGATTATGTTTAAGCCCAAAGTCAAAACCAGCAAGAAAAGCGCAATCGCAAAAGCAGCCAATGTCTTGGCACTGTCAAATTCCTGATCCCCTGTGAGCAAGGTCACGATTTGCACTGTCATAGTCGTGACGGCTTCAAACGGATTGGCCGTGAGATTCGCAGCCAGGCCTGCGGCCATTACAACAATCATAGTTTCGCCAATCGCGCGGGAAATCGCCAGCAGCAGGCTGCCTATAATGCCCGGCGTGGCGGCGGGCAGAACAACCTGCGTCACCGTCTCCGTGTGGGTTGCACCCATACCGTAGGAGGCGTCGCGCAAAGCCTGCGGGACCGCATTGATGACGTCATCAGACAGGGACGAAATAAACGGCACAAGCATGATACCCATAACCGATCCGGCGGCCAGCGCGCTCTCAGAAGAAATTTGCAGTCCGACCCCTTCCCCGGCCCCGCGGATAAGAGGCGCGACAACGAGCGCGGCAAAAAAACCATAAACAACTGTCGGAATACCCGCCAATAGTTCAAGCATTGGTTTGACGAGATTACGAGTTTTCGTATTCGCGAATTCCGCCAAATAAACGGCAGATAACAGGCCCAAAGGCGTCGCCACCATCATGGCGATGAAACTGATAAGCAGCGTTCCTGTCAAAAGCGGCAACACGCCGAAAGCTCCGCTTGCGCCGACTTGGTCAGACCGGATCGCGGTTTGCGGGCTCCACTCCAAGCCGAATAAAAAGCTAGATATCGGAATTTTGCCAAAGAACCGGATAGCCTCAAAGGCCAGGGAAGCCACAATCCCTATGGTCGTAAATATCGCGACTAAAGAGCATGCTATCAGGGCACCCTGAATAGCATACTCTCTAATTTGACTGGCCCGGCTCGACCGCCTCAGCGTAAGATCTTGGGATTGCTCCATTTAGTGCAATCCCTCTTTCATATGGCGGTTCGGCACATGCATTAGTTGAGACTTAGAGGCTCAAGGCTAAGAACACTGGCTTCCCACTGCTTGTGTTCTGCGGAAGTCATAGGAATCAAACCTTTCTCGGCCAAATACCCGTCCTCGCCACTCGCACGGTCACTCATGAACTCTGCCAGAAATTCCTCAATGCCCGGCACGACGCCAATATTGTCTTTCTTCACATAGAAGAAAAGTGACCGGGAGACGGGATAAGACCCGTCTGAGATATTTTCGAATGTCGGCGGAACGCCGTCAATAATCGTGCCTTGAACAGAATCTGCATTTTGGTCGAGGAAGCCAAAGCCAAAAATGCCTAAAGCATTCGGATTGGCGTTAAGCTTATTCACGATCAAATTGTCATTTTCGCCGGCCTCAATGAAATTATCATCTTCGCGGATCGAATGGCATAAAGATTTATACATATCACTGTTCGTGGATTTCATATCTTTGATGAAATCAAATGTCTTGCAGCCGCCTTCCATGGCAAGCTCGACAAAGGCGTCACGCGTACCGGATGTTGGAGGCGGTCCCAGGATTTCGATTTTCGTATCCGGAAGTGACGGATCGATGTCGCTCCATTTATCATAATCATTCGGCTTTGTTCCGCCATTGCCGTTCGGAACGTCTTTCGCGAGGGCTAAATAAAGCTGGCGTAGACTAATCGCATACTGCTCAGTCTTGCGTGAATTTGCCAAAACAATCCCATCATAGCCGACTTTCACTTCAACAATATCGTCAATGCCATTGTCAGCACAGCGCTTAACCTCAGACGCCTTAATACGGCGAGACGCGTTTGTGATGTCAGGGTGATTTTCACCAACGCCGGAACAGAACAGCTTCAAACCGCCGCCCGAGCCTGTGCTCTCAACGATCGGAGTCTTAAACGAAGTGCTGCGCCCAAAATTCTCAGCCACTGTGGTCGAGAATGGATAGACGGTGGAAGAGCCCACAATTTTAATTTGGTCACGTCCATTGGATGTAACCGGTGTGTCGGTTGCGGAAGGTGTGTCCGTGGGCGCGCTATCGCCGCCCCCGCAAGCCGTTAGGCCAAATGCAACCACGCCGCATAACAATAGTTTCTTCATCATTTTCATATTCCTCATGAATAATCAGTCTAAAAATCGAATGAGAGCCGTCCGACGACCCCATTCCCACTCTCGGCCGTGCCGTTTTCGGCCTCGACATTAAAATAGTTCAAAGCAAAGCGCGTTTGCTTCGTTGCCCACCAGTCCGCCCCCAGGACGATTGTATCCATCTTGCCCAAATATGGACCGTCTTGAACATCAAGCGTGTCATAGCGTGCGACGAGCGCAATCGCACCCATGCCGCCTGCCCCGACGGGGTTGTCAACTTTGGGTCGGTTAAACTTACCGCTCTTATAAGTGCGTTTTCCGCCAAACATAATGCCCGCTTCGAGATATCCACCAGAAAAATCAGCATCCTCATTCCCCGTAGAACCATTTGCACTGAGGACGGCATATTCACCGGCAGCCCACACATTATCCTTTAGGAAGGCGACTTCTCCGATAATAACGTTATCGCTATCCGCAAATCGGCCTGTATTCACAATGCGGTCAGGGGCTGAGTGGGTGTAAGGGCGCTGACGATAGCGCAGGTCCGATTGCGAATCGCCCTGTTTGCGGTAGCGCCAAGACACACCAACATGTGCAAGCGCGTCATCCGTTTTTACCGGGTTGTAATATCCACGTCCCGATAGCGCATATCCCTCTTCAGGCCCGCCTTCTGTTTCGACATTTGTGCCAAACGCTCCGACATCCAGTCCGTAATTTTCGCCGGACAGATTGACCGAGACGCCAAGACGGCGGCCCAGTTCAAACGCATCTGTAAATGCGCCCCGCTCAATCGTGGAAATAAAGCGAGAGGACGTTTGTTCTTCAAAAGAGACATGGGTTTTAAACTGACCGACCTTAACTTTCAAATTACTGTTTTTTGGGGCAAATTGAACATAGCCATCCGTCAAGATGATCCCGCCGCCCGTCGCGTGATTGAGCTCGACCTTATATGAAATGCTATCCCTATATTTGCCGCTGGCGAATAATCGAGCCCGGCGGACTTCACTATCCCTAATACTGGAGTCCGGCCCTTCTAAATCAGCAATCGTATAATCCAGCATCAAACGGCCGCCGATTTTTATGGTCGCATCTTGTGCAAAAGCTGTCGGGGCAACCATCATTGGCAAACCAAGTGTCATTACGGCCAAGCTGGCCCTCTTCGTAAACGTCATAACTAACCTCTTATTTTGACGTTGAGCGCCAAAAAGATAATCCCCCCGCTCGGCTATGTTGGAGCCCCAATGGCAAAGAGTTATGACAAACAGATATTAGTTTTGTGACAGTTTTATAACACCCATTGAGCCAGTTTGCCTAGGACGTTACATTCTGGATATTCTGACGCCAGAGGTGATGACTTTCATCAGATATTGTCCATACCCACTCTTCAAAAGCGGTTTTGCCAAGTGCTCGAGTTGATGAGCATCAATCCATCCCTTTTGATACGCGATCACCTCTGGACAACACACACGACGACCTTGGCGCTCCTCGATAACACTCACGAACTGCGACGCTTGTAGGAGTGATCTATGCGTGCCAGTGTCAAGCCATGTCGATCCATCATCGATGAGCTCTACGTGGAGAGTTCCGGCGTCCAGATATATCTCATTCAGCGCAGTAATCTCCACCTCACCGCGCTGACTTGGCGTAACCTGCCTCGCATACTCGGGAGCATGTTCGTCATAAAAATATAAGCCCGTTACAGCGTAATTGGAAACCGGGTCCTCCGGTTTTTCAACCAATGAATTGGCTCGCCCGTTTTTGTCAAACCCCACAACCCCGTAATCCGATGGGTTATTGACTTGATATCCGAATATGGTTGCCCCGGTCGATCGATTAATCGCCTTGTCGAGGGTTCTAATAAAGCTGTTTCCGAAAAACAAGTTGTCGCCCAGAATCAATGTGCTTGGCGACCCATCTAAAAAGTCCTCAGCAATTATGAGCGCCTGAGCAAGGCCGTCCGGGCTTGGCTGGATCGCATAGGAAATATTTATTCCCCATGAAGAGCCATCACCCAGTAAATTCATGAACGCACCCTGATCTTGCGGGGTCGTGATAATCATGACCTTGCGAATGTTCGCAGCCATCAAAACAGACAGTGGATAGTAGATCATGGGTTTGTCGAAAACGGGCATGAGCTGTTTGGAAACAGAAATCGTGCTGGGATGCAGACGCGTGCCCGTTCCGCCCGCCAGAATAATGCCTTTTCGCATGATGGTCATCGCCTCCCTCTTCGTTTAAAGGCCGATGCCTGGATGGGTCAGTTTGGCCCAGGCGGCAGGGTCTATCAAGGCCGGTGGCGTGAACGCCAGATTAACTTTTGTCTAATCCCAAGCGCGCACCAAAAGACCCCTCGCTCACAAGAGGCCGCCACCACTCTTCATTGTTCACATACCAGTGAATGGTTTTCTCAAAACCTTCATCGAAAGTTATTGACGGCGTCCAGTTCAGTTCTTGTTCAATTTTGGACGCGTTTATGGCGTAACGTTTATCGTGTCCGGGACGGTCCTCGACAAAAGAAATAAGGTCAGAAAATTCGACGTCCACCTGCGGCAGGGACTTGGACATTAAGCCGCAAATTGTTTGGACAAGCTCAATATTCGTACGTTCATTATTGCCGCCAATATTGTACGTTTCGCCAATTTTTCCGTTCTTCAACACAGTGAGCAAGGCCTCGACATGATCTTCAACATAAAGCCAATCCCGTATATTTTCACCATTTCCATAAACTGGGATAGTCTCTCCGTGTAAGGCTTTCAGGATAACGACAGGGACGAGTTTTTCCGGAAACTGAAAAGGCCCGTAATTATTGGAGCAATTCGTAATCAAGGTGGGCAAACCATAAGTTCTAGCCCAAGCTCGCACTAAATGATCAGATGCGGCCTTGCTGGCAGAATATGGCGAACTGGGGTCATAAGACGTCGTCTCCTCAAAAGCCGGATCCGCCAATTTCAAATCACCATAGACTTCATCTGTAGAGACATGATGGAAACGAAACGCGTCTTTGTCAGTTCCCGACAAACCTTCCCAATAAGCCCGCGCCGACTGCAACAGCGTAAAGGTTCCGATCACATTGGTCTGTATGAAAGGGCTCGGACCATCAATTGAGCGATCAACATGAGATTCCGCAGCTAAGTTCATAATAGCATCAGGCTCAAAACCTGAAATCGCAGCAGCCATCGCAGTCTGGTCACAAATATTTGCTCGCAGAAAACGATAGTTTTCATTGCCTGATATGTCGTCCAAGCTCCGCGGATTAGCTGCATAGGTCAAACGATCTATGTTCAAAACCTCATGCCCGTATCTGAGAGCGAGCTTAACCAGTGAAGAGCCAATGAACCCTGCCCCCCCTGTTATCAGTATCTTCATTCGCGCATCTCTCAGAAAGGACATTTTAATTTTTGCACTTAACTGACGCAAGTTCATCTGAATCAGTTAAAGCAGAAAGCTTATCGCTGACATCCCTAGCAAATGCTAGGGCGGCCAGCAGAATGAAACCTTCTATGGGTTCAGTTAGGAACCTTTAATGGCAAAGCCGTCGTTAAAACATTAACCAAAGAGATGAGTATTGTCCCAAACAAAAAACCCCCGACAAAGTCGGGGGTTTCTGCATTTTTTAGAACTTACCGATGAGGTTGAGATACCAGCCTATGTCGTTTTCATCGGCTATCGCAGCGAGATATTGCTCTTCAATACCACCCCACGTGATGCCGATGCCAAGTTTCGCATGGTCATTCATGTGGCGATAGACGCCGGCCTGTCCGCCGAGACGGGTGATAACCCCGTCGCCGATATTCAGATAACGGCCTTCCAGATGCATGTCCCACTGATGGGTCACATGATAGTCAAGGCGCAAGACACCCAAATCAGCCGTGGACTTCGTGAAGTTCAGGCTCTGACGATCGGCGGTCACTGAGCCGGAACGATGCGCGTATTTACCGCCCAATGTCCATTTCGGCGACACATCAAACGCCGTGTCGATAGAGATGATTTCTGACTTTTGACGATAGTTCAACGTCTCTCCGCCAAAGCGCTGGCTCGTTGGAGACAGGTCTGAGAGATAGGTGTATTTCGCCAGCAAGTTGAAGCGATCATCCCAGATTGGGCGATAAGCCGCTGCAATCGAGCCTTCCGTAAACTCAGCTTCATTGAAGTCGAGCGGTCCGAATGTCCCGTTCTGCGTTTGCTTAGAGAACGCACGATTGAACTTACCTTGCAAGCGCAGCTCTTCACTGGCCTGATACTGGGATGTCCAACGCAGGAGCCAAGTATTGCGCTTGTCTTGCGTGTTGATGTTCTCATCCTCACGATACTCGGCCGCAAATCCGGCTTTGAAACGCTCATCGGCAAATCCGGCTGAGAGCGCAATCGCCTCGCGGTCCAGACTATCAATCCGGCCGACTTCGCCTGAGAAACCAAGGTTCCAGTTACCGGGGCTCCAATCCACACCATAAGCATGGGTGATACCGTTCAGACCGCGATCATTGAACTGCATACGCTCTTCACCAAAGACAGAGAGAGCCTCCGTAAAGCGCTTACGCGCACCCACGTTCAATGTCCCGTAATTGCCTGTCGGTTGCGCGCGCAGCGGTAGATCATAAGCGAGATAATACTCGTCTCCATCTTCCTCTTCACGGCGCAGGCTTGCCCGCAGACCCAGACCATCTTCACCCGTGGAGACTTCGCCCCCACCAAAGAGTGTCTTGGACAAGCGCACTTCACCGCCCGCACCAATCCGGTCCGTCGTCCGGGAGTTCTCACCCGTCAGGCCGACCTGACCGAAGGCGTAGAGTTTACCGTCATTGCCGAACTTATGTTCGCCGCGCAGACCCAAAGACGTGCCGGAATTACCAACTCTATCTTCATTATATGACAGACCCGCACTCAGCGTTGCCTTCTCATTGAGCGCATAATCCAGACGTGCCTCGGCAAAGCTATTCGTGCCGCTCAGCGCGTTGTCGGAGATATCCGCACGAGCGCCGAGATCGAGACCTCTAGCTAACGCGATTTCCATCCCGCCGCCAAATTGCTCAACCGCTTGGTTGGTCGCTTCAGAATAGCCTGCAAAGCCCGCCTGACGCTTGCGCCAATAGGCATAAGCATTACCGTCGAGACCGGAGACTTCCGAGAAGTTCACCGCAGCTTCGACCGCATAAGCCATAGCTGTCAGGTCATTACCGGTGGTTACGCCGCCGCGGTCAGCTGCATTATATGTAAAGCCGCCGTCCACTGAGGTGAAGGTTTCAACCCCAATGCCTTCACTGCGGGCAATCTCGCCTTTGACATAAGTCCCGGCTGCATATTGCAGGGTCAGGTCCATCTCATAGAGGTCCGATTCAACGCCGCCTTCATCCGAGTGATTATAGGTCGCGCCGAGTTTGATATGATCACCAAACCAGCGCTTGGCCCGACCGCCGTAAACGGCGCCGGTCTCATCACCGCCAAAGACGGGCGAATACTCATAATCAGCAACAAGCACTTGTGCATTACCGGATTGGCTACCGTCGCGGAACAAACGTCCGTCATCACCTGTGCTGCCCAGTGGACGGGTCAGGATGACACGGCCTTGGATAAAGTCGAGATCATAATCAGATCCGTATTGCAGGCGTCTGCTTTCAATCACGAGACCGGAGACAGAGTCCCGTGTCTCAACCCGCAGCTGTTCGCTGCCGATCGAAATATCGCCGTGACGTAAGTAGTAGACAGATCCACCCGTGCCGCGCAGCTCATCACGCGCTTGGCGCGATCCGCCTTCTGCGATAAAGGCTGTTAGCTCGGTTCTGGCATCACCCAAGGTCGTAAACGCATTCTCGTCCCAGTGCAGCTTGGCACCGTAAAGCGTGCGGTTAACCCGTGCGAATTCAGTATCATTGAAGTTCGTTTGGTAGTTACCCCAGAGCGCGTAATCATCATCCCGTTCGATACGGGCATAGATACGGCCTGATGTCGGCGCATCCTGCTCAATGTCAGAATTATCACCATATGTCGGGTAATAGCGGTCCGGGTCCAGACGACGCAGGAGCTGGTTCAGGTCTTTATCATCCAATGTGGAGACAAGGTCACCCAATCCGGCTTCACCCGTGTCGGCAGTTGCCGTCACCGTCCAACGGTCATTCAGGCGCGAGCGAACATAGAATGCCACGCGGCCTTCTTCGAACATCTCGGCATCGCCAATCCGTTCGCCGACTGAGGCTTCGATTTGCGCGACATAGAATGTGTCTCTTGATTTCACATCAACAGAGCGCACAAGCTTTTGTAGCCCGGCATCAACGGTGACGGATTGTAGTCCGGCAGGCAAGAGCTGCTCGGCAACAAAACGGCCATCCGGGTCTATGCGCACGGCTTCACCCATGACAACAGCCATCTCGCCCGGAACATTCCGGCCGTAAACCCGAACAGATCCACCACGGACGCGAACATTCGACGTCTCAAGTGTGTTCTGGCCATAGGTTCCGGACGCACGTTCCAGCCATTCAGCCGGGGTGAGGTCGAAATCAGCATCGCCGATACGAAGGCCCTTAGGCGCAGTTTGGTCAAAGGACCCGTCGCTCGCTTTAGCCCGCAAGACATATTGCAACTCGTAAGGCAGACCTTCCGGCAACGCAGCGGTTGCTACGTTTCCGCGAACAGGGATGACCAGTATCGGTTCACCGCGCGCGGAACGTCTGGCATCAAAGACCCGAATTTCGAAGTCACCTGCAAAGGCCACATAGTTAGAGTAAGTCGCGGCTTTCAAGACGCGTTGTCCATTTTCGGACACGATTTCCATATGCGCATTCAAACGCTTCACAGGGTCCAAACTATCGACAGTTGTCTCGATTTCCATCGCGTCAACATAGGCGGAGGTAGAATTCCCCCAGCCGAGCCAGCGCTGCAACCGGCCCGGAGCCGGGCTGCGATCGGCTTCACCGACGCGGTCACGACGACCCAAGAAGGACGCACGGTTATCGCGTGTATCGCCGGACAGCTTGTCGCCATCCTCATCGCCATGGCTATCGCGCAGACCCGCATTGCGGCTCCAACGGCGATCTTCTGAGCGATCCGGAATCTCATCGCGGGATATTGGCGACACGTCACCATTGGCGTTGACACCAAAGACTTGACGATCGGTGCCATTACGGCGGCCATTATCATTGATGGCTTCACCGGATATTGCTGGTCCAAAGGTTTCACCGGCAATACCGCCAACAGCGCCGTGCTTATCCAGCAGTCGCTTGCGGCGATCTGTCAGCTCGTAACCTTCATCACCATCCGTGTTTTTCCAAAGCGCTTCCAGCGCAATGTCTCTCAGGGATCTTGGACCCAGGTCGCGCACAGCGTCCAAAGCGGTTTGCAAACGCGCCTGCGCTGCATCGACACTCATGTCCTCATCAGCGTGATAGACCAGAACAGCCCGTTCAGCCGTTTGGTTCAGAGCTAGGAAGCTCGCAAGCTCCGCCACTTTCGGCGCGGCAATACCGGTGCCATCAGCATTAAAATCGCTCATCTGGAAATCGACGCGCAGTTTCGTACGGAAACCTGCACCGAAGTTCATCTTCACAAACTTACCACGCGTGACCCGGACAACCCGCGGGTTCTCTGTTGTCGGCGCATAGCCGAGCGGCAATGTGCGGGTATCAGCTTTGAGCAGGAAGTTAGATCCATTCTCAGCATCCGCAATAGCAGCACATGGAATGTGATAGCGGCCATACTCATCAGTCGTGATGATGTCGCCGTTCACAGTGACAAGACGCACACCCGGAAGGCCAGGCTCGCCGTCATCAGGATAGCCGTTTACGTTCACATCATCATACACACGGCCAATAACCGGCGTACAATCGAAACTTGGTTCCGGAATGAAATCCACACTCGCTGTCGCGATTTCAGAGCGTGAGCCATCCGCCGTATTTTCGGCAAAGGCTTGGTTCTCATGCGCGCCGAATGTGACGTTTGGACCTGCGAGCAAACGCAGTGACACAGACACAGTTTCACCCGGCAATAAAGCATCCAGAGGCGCAGGCTGAGTGCCACCCAAAGACCAGCTCAAGACACCTGGACCGCGGACAGTTGGCTCAATACCAACAGTTCCGGCCGCATCGGAGACCGAACTGGAGTCCGGCACATAAGCGAACCCGTCCGGCAGGCGATCAACAATGTCGACGCCGCTCAAGGTAGAGGCGCTCTCATTTGTGACAGAGATTGTGTACAGTACCGGATCACCGATCTGAACTGTCCTCGGGCTCGCTGTTTTTCTGACGCGCAGGAAGCTGGCATCTGAAAGCGGCGCAAGAGTTACCTCAGCCGTATCCGCATCCGCGACCTCACCCGTGTTAAGCGGGCCCTGGGCCGTGACAGACGCGGTGTTCATGAACGCTCCGGCTTCATTTGTGGCGACAAAAACGGTTAATGACAAAGTGACGTTCTCACCCGGTTGCAACACACCCGAACCGTTCAAGAGGCCCAAATTCGCCGCACCGTCAAATGCACCATTTGCCGTTCCGGTAAATCCGGTTGGGGAATCGCTGATGACGAGGCTACTCACTTCAACCATTTGAGTGCCAAAGACAGCGCTCAGGTCATCTGACAACTCGATTTGGGAGATAGAGACTTCACCCGAGTTCACGACAGTAAAGTCATAAGTCACGGTTTGGCGCCCGTCTTCCAAGCGGTCCGGATCGCCCATGACCGTCTTGGTCAAATCGACTGCCGGGATGCCGCATGACTGCATCGGAATATTGTTCATGAAGACGGAAGGGTCCCCGGCTTCAATATCAAAAGCAAAGTAGAACGGTGAGTTCGCGCCTGCTGTAAAGTCACCAATGACACCTGTACTCGCCACCTCGGATGACCCCAGAACTGCAGGGTTATCTGTCCGAGTGGAAACATCCAAAGGATTTGCAGACGGCAGGCGCGTCGTAGACGGCTCACCGCTGGTCGGATAAGTCGGCGTCAGGGTATAAAGCCCCGGCTCCGTGACATAGAATTGGAAGAAACCGTTAGAGCCGTCCTGAACAATATTGATATTATTCGAAAGGCCAACCGCGCTGTTTGAGCCTACTGGACCGGTAACGCTAATGCTACCGCCGGGCAGGATCGCGCCGTTCTCTTCACAATAGAAGTAACCTGTCGGATCATAATCCTCGGAATCCGGGATTCCGTCACCGTCGCGGTCATCAGTTCCGCTCTCAAAGCTATCCGGAACGCCGTCACCATCAGTGTCTTCAAGTGACAATGGTGCAGGGTTCGTGTCTCCCGGTGTGCCGGGCGTGACATTCGGATCATCAGACGGAACAGGAGTCGAGATCTCATCAGACTGACCATTAGCCGTGTTACCCTGCGTCGGTCCACCATTGGTGATATCCAAACGGGCAATTAAGCTAAGGCTGCCGTTTTCACCCACAGCCAAGCTGTCAGTACCGGTCAACAGGTCAATCAGGCTCACACCGTCATAGCTAGCATTCACAGCAAAGTCAGATGACGTCACAATCGGCGTTCCGGCAATAACTGCCGGGGCGAAAGCCACAGCCAAGTCATCTTCCAACTGGATGTTATTTAAAGTAATATTACCGCTGTTTTCCAGACCCAAAGCATATTCAACCTCGAAAATCGGGCCAAAGAGCTGGCGGCTGGCTACCGTTGTTTTGATCACGTCCAAACGCGGTTCAACATTGGCTTCAACCGTTTCGGATACTTCCGAAGACGTAACATCTTCACCGTCGACGGTCGTGCTCGCAGTCGCAAGGTTCGTGACGGAGCCTTCGTCCACGTCGTCCTGTGTCGCCGTGTAATCGGCCGTACATGTCAGGCTAGCGCCCGGGACTAGGCCGCCTGCCGGCAGAGCCGGACAAGAGACAGATGGAATTCTGTCATCCGAAATCGTGATCGGTTCCACCATGGTTTCATTACCGGTGTTTGTGACAACATATGTGTAGCTGATCACATCACCCGGCATCATGAAACTCTCAGTCGTAGCCGTCTTCACGACGTCTAGATCGCGCGTGATATCAGCGTCAATCGTGACCGTATCAGGGTCGGACGTGACCGGCGCGCCGTCCACATCGGAACTTGCTGTCGCAATATTTGTGACAAACCCGGCGTCTAAATCGGACTGCGAGACTGTGTAGTCTGCAGAACAGGTCAATGACGCACCCGGCTGCAAGCCGCCGGCCGGAAGGGCCGGACAAATCACATTCGAAATTTTATCATCGTCAATCGTGATAGCAGACGTGAAGACGACATTACCCGTGTTTGTAACAAGGTAATTATATGGCACCGTTTCTCCGGCGAAAGAGATCGTCGCCGCTGACGAGGATTTCTCCACGCCCAAGGACGGTTCCTGTGTGCCTGTAATTACAACAGTATCCGGATCGGATGTTGTGTCGCCAACTGTCGCCGACGCGATATTCGTGACCGAACCTTCATCCAAATCAGCCTGAACGACTGTATATTCGCCAGTACAGGTCAGTGTTGCACCCGGAACAAGGCCGGTGTTTGTCGGACAAACCACATTTGCGATCCTGTCATCACTCACTGTGACAGGGTCAGTCAGGGTCACGTTACCCGTATTCCGAACGATATAATCATAGAACAAGATGTCGCCGACTTCAGAGAAGTCATTCGAACGCGCAACCTTATCAATCTCAACACCTTCATTGCTTTCGCCTGTAACGGTCGCCGTTTCATCAGCCGAGTCAGTCGTCCCGTCTGTTGCAGACGCCGTGTTGGTTACCTCGCCGGCATCCAAATCAGCCTGCGTGATTGTATCCGTCGCCGTACATGTGAGGCTACCGCCGGGCAGTAATCCCCCAGCTGGAAGCGCAGGACAATTGACTGTCACGATCTGATCATCATTTATCGTAATCGCAGAAATAATCGTCGTGTTACCGGAGTTGGTCACTACATATTCGTAGTCTAGCGTATCGCCAACAGCTGCATATTCTGTTGTCAAAGCTGTTTTCACGAGCGTTAATTCTGGCGACTGCGTACCCTCAACCGTTACATCATCCGGTGGAGAAACAGACGTTCCATTTTCAGCATAGGCTTGGTTTGTCACCTCGCCCGCATCCACGTCGGCCTGCGTTATCGTGTAAGACGCCGTACAGGTCTGGCTCGCACCAGGCGTAAGGTTCCCTGAAATACAAGGGATTGTCCCAATTTTGTCGTCTTCTACAGTAATCCCGCCAGTCAGCGTGAGGTTACCTGTATTCGTTACTTCGAACTCATAATCCACCACATCGCCAGCGGCGACAAAGTCCGTAAACAGAGCCGTCTTCACAATTGTAAGGGCCGGATCCTGATCGGCAGGAATGGTCTCCGACGTTAGCGGAGACGTCGTTGTGCCATCAGATGCAGACGCTAGGTTTGTTACAGAACCGGCATCCAGGTCAGCCTGCGTGGCAGTATATTCACCTGTACATGTCAGGCTTTCTGACGGGAGTAGTCCACCCGCCGGCACAGCCGGACATATCACGTTACTAATCAAATTATCTGTCACCGTGATAGGCGCTGTAATTGTGACATTGCCCGAATTGGTTACAACATACTCATATGTCGTGATATCGCCGGGGTTTTCAAAATTGACCATTGTCGCTGTTTTGACAGTTTCAAGAGCTGGCATTTGATCCGCGTTCACAGTTTCGCTGACAGGCGGAGACGTCGTACCGCCCGAGCTGCCGCTGGCTGTGTTCGTCAGTGAGCCCGCATCAATATCAGCTTGCGTGATCGTATCGGTTGCTGTGCAAGTCAGCGATGCATTTGGCACGAGACCTGCAGGAGGCAGAGCCGGACAGGTGACAGATGCGATTTGGTCATCAGACACAGAAATTGGATCCGTCAGGGTCACATTACCTGTGTTTGTGATCACATACTCATAGCTCACCACATCGCCGACAGCCGCGAAGCTTTGCGGCGTAGCTGTCTTCGTCATCGCAAGGGATGGACCTTGAACAGCGTCCACAGTCTCGGAGACATCGTCAGACGTCGTTGTGCCATCTGTCGCGCTCGCGATGTTTGTGACTTCGCCGGCATCAAGATCGGCTTGGGTCACAACATATGTCGCCATACAGGTCAGGCTCGCCGTCGGGGCAAGACCACCGGCCGGCGGAACAGGGCAAGAAACAGAGGAGATTCTATCATCTGAAACAGAAATCGTGCCTGTTAGCGTGACATTACCTGTATTGGTGACCAGATACTCATAGTCGACCGTATCTCCGACAGCGTCAAAGTTTGCTGTCAACGCCGTTTTGACAATTGTCAGTTCCGGCTCAACGTCAGCATCCACAGTCTCCTCAGCCGTTTCCGGCGGCAGTGTGCCGGTTGGCGGCGTGCCTGTAACTGTCGCCGTGTTATCCACTTGGCCGGCATCAAGGTCAGCCTGTGTGACCGTATATGAACCCGTACAAACAAAGTTATCCGTCGGAGCCAAAACAGTGGCCGGGCATGACAGCGCCGGGATTAGAGGATCATCAACAAGGATATTTGTAATCGTCACATTGCCGATATTCGTCACTGTGATTTCAAAATCCAAAGTATCGCCAACAGCGTTATAGCTGGTTGTCAAAGCGGTTTTCTGAACGTCAAGCTCCGGCGAAGGTGAACCCTCCACTGTCGCTGTATCCGTCTCAGTTGGAATGTCGCTGCCGTCCGGCAATGTTGCATCGGCAGACGCATTATTGACAACTTCTCCGGCGTCCAAATCAGCTTGCGTCACCGTATAGCTGGCAAAACAGACCATTGATGTGGCTGGCGCAAGCGTGGTGGCAGGACAGCTGACCGATGCAACCAAATCATCGCTGATGACGATGTTGGAGAGCGTGATTGCGCCCGTGTTCTCAACGTCAAATTCGAAGTTCAAAATATCGCCAACGGCTGTGAAATCCGTGCTCAATGCGCGTTTCACAAATGTGAGTTCAGAATCAGCCGTACTGTCGACAGTCGTGCTGTCAGGTGTCTCGACCGGCGGCTCTCCTCCCGGAGGATTGCCGGAACCGGACGCGTTATTGATGACTTCGCCCGCATCCACATCTGCCTGTGTGACAGTATAGCTGCCTGTACAAACCATTGTCGCGGCAGGCGCGAGCACAGTCTGCGGACAGACAACAGAGGCGATAATATCATCCGTCACGGACACGCCGGTCAGCGTGACATTACCTGTGTTTTCAACATCAAACTCATAGTTGATGACATCGCCGGCGACATTAAAGTCAGTCGTTACAGCGCGTTTAACAAAGCCAAGGGACGGCGAAGTTGTGCCGTCAACTGTGGCGTCGACGGGTGCTGAAACAAGGCCATCGGATTCCGCATAGGCTTCGTTCGTGACTTCACCCGCATCCATATCCGCTTGCGTGATTGTGTAAGTGGCTTGGCAAGTTGTCGTTGCGCCGGGTATCAGATTGCCCGTGAAGCAAGAGATCGTGCCGATTTTATCGTCCTGGACATCAATGCCTTCGGTCAGAGTGATATTACCGTCATTCGTCACAGCGAATTCATAGGTGACGACATCGCCTGCAGACGTGAAGTCTGTGAACAGAGGCGTTTTGACAATGGACAGAGCCGGGCTTTGATCAGCCGGGATCGTTTCCGACGTTGTTGGAGATGATGTCGTTCCATCAGATGAAGAGGCGAGGTTTGTCACCTGCCCTGCATCCAGATCCGCCTGTGTCGCTGTATATTCGCCCGTACATGTCAGGCTTGCAGTTGGCACTAGACCTCCGGCCGGAAGCGCCGGGCAGTTCACGGCAGGAATGAGGTTATCCGTCACCGTGATAGGCGCTGTAATCGTGACGTTACCGGTATTCGTGACGACATACTCATATGTCGTGACATCGCCCGGCAACTCGAAGTTAACGTCTATTGCCGTTTTCACAGTTTCCATCGATGGCTGCTGGTCGGCATCGATTGTTAAATCATCTGTTGGCGGCGTTAACGTGCCGCCCGAAGGCGTGCCCGTCGCGGACGCATTATTTGTGACCTCACCCGCGTCCAAATCAGCCTGTGTGACGGTGTAATCACCCGTACACACAACAACTTCGCCGGGATCAAGATTGGCGTCATTATTGCCGATAGCGGGAACGTCGCAGACCACATTCGCGATCTTGTCATCAGAGACATCTAAAGCGCCGATGAGGACATTACCGGTATTTTCCACCGTATAAGTATAGCTCAGCACATCGCCAACAGCGTCGAAGCTGTTATTACCGGACGCTTTCACAAGTGTCATCGCAGGCATTTGGTCAGCGCTGACGGTCTCAGTCGCTTCCGGGTCTGTCAGAGTACCGCCGGGAGGCGTACCCGTCGCAGACGCCAGATTGGTTACAAAGCCCGCATCCAGATCGGCCTGAGTGACGGAATATTGACCCGTACACACAACTGTCTCAGCCGGGTCAAGATTTGCATCACCGTTCCCGATTGTAGTAACATTACAGATTACATTTGAAATTTTGTCATCCGTGACGACCAGGTCAGCAATAAAGACATTGCCCGTATTCACGACCGTATAGTCATAGGTCAGAATGTCGCCGACCATATTGAAGTCGGTTTCATTGGCCGTTTTGACAATCGTCATCGCAGGCGCTTGGTCCGCATCGACTGTCACGTCATCTTCCGGAGACGTAGTCGTTCCGTCCGTTGCGGAGGCAATGTTTGTCACCTCGCCCGCATCCAAATCAGCTTGGGTTACTGTATAGCTACCTGCACAGGTCAGCGTTGCCAGTGGCAAGAGACCACCTGCTGGTAAAGCCGGACAAGTAACAGAGGGAATTTTGTCATCGGTCACGGTGATTGGGGACGTGATCGTCACATTACCCGTATTGGTGACGTCATACTCATAATTGAGCACATCGCCGACGGCTGTGAAATCAAGTGTCAAAGCGCGTTTGACCGTTGTCAGGGCCGGGCTTTGCGTGCCGTCCACTGTCGCGGTATCGGTCGCAGGCGGAAGTGTTCCATCCGCAGGTGTGCCTGATGCGTTCGCAATATTTGTGACAGACCCGGCGTCCAAGTCAGCCTGAGTGACACTATATGTGCCGGTACAGGTCGTTGTCTCGGTGGGGGCCAATGTCATGACAGGGCAAGAGACTGACGGAATTTTGTCATCCGTGACAGTTATAGCGCTGATCGTGACGTTACCTGTGTTCTGAACATCATATTCATAGCTCAATACATCACCAACGGCAGCGAAATCAGTATCGATAGCCCGTTTCACAATCGAAAGCTCGGGGGCCGAGGTTTCTGTGGTGACGGACTCATCCGCAGTGGTAGGCGGGAAAGTTCCGCCCGGCGGTGTCGCGCTCACTGTCGCGATGTTCGTAATCGGTGTGGCCGCATCAACGTCAGCTTGCTTCACCGTATAGGTCGCCGTGAAAGTGGCGCTTTCGCCAACAGCTAGCGTTCCAACAGAGGCTGGCGTAATCGCGGACAACGTCCCCGCGCCGGAATGGGCATCACTAACGGAAACATTCGTCAGGTCGACGCTACCTGTATTAGTGACGGTATAGGTATAAGTGACAACATCGCCGACCGTCAGGTTTGTTGTAATGTCGGCGACTTTCGTGAAGTCAGCTTTCGGGGTTGCCACTGTCACTTCCGCATCATCACTTGGCGGCGTGAGCGTGCCGCGCTTCGGATCACCGGATGGTGTCGCGGTATTGGTGATAGGCGTTCCGGCATCGATGTCATCTTGGGTGACTGTATAAGTGGCCGTGAAAGTCTGCGGCGGATCGGACGGGGCTAAGGTCACGGATGCCGGGGTGATAGCAGAGAGAGACCCTGTTCCGGAATGCACATCAGACACCGCAACATTTTCAATCGTGATGTTGCCCGTGTTTTCGACGACATATGTATATGTAATGACATCGCCAACTTGCGCGTTCAATGATTGTGACGCTGTTTTCGTAATTGTGACAGCAGGGTCCGCAGCCGGTCCCGGAATTTCCAGGGTTCCCGACACGTTGCCAAGCTGACCTTCACTCGGATTCGCCGTCACATTCGCAGTGTTGATAAAAGTGATATCATCGTCAATATTGGCTTGGGTCACAATATGCTCACCCGTACAGGTCATATCCTCGCCGGTGGCGAGAGTTGTCAGCGGACAAACGACGGTACCTGTAATAAAGGAGTCATCGACGACAATATCATTGAGCTGCACGGATCCGATATTTGTGACCAAAAACGAGTAGTTGATGACATCCCCGACCGCTGTGTAACTTGTGCGGTCCGCCATTTTCTCAATTGTGATACCGGGCGCGACTTCGGGCGTACCTGTGGCATCATTACCATCTCGGAAGAACCACCGGTTATTATTGGGAGTCGTGTCTCGTATAACCGGCACGGTAAACCCGCGGGTCAAAACATCAGACAATAAGCCAGGCACAGCCGTGAGATCAAACCAACCTGTGGAGGTTTCGGTCGCGCCCTGATTCCGGAAACAATCCTCAAATCCAAGAGAGGTTGTCCCAGCAAAGTTCGTTCTCTCAACGGAATTCGCAGAAAGTCCGGTCCAATTTACGACATCAATCCCGTTTACAAGGAAAGTAATCCGATTTTGGTCAAAGTTTCCGGGGCAAGTATCGCCGTCACGCGCAGTCAAGCGCGCATAGCCTTCAACAATGCTGCCGCCAAAGTAATCCGTACAGCTGACAGTACCGCAATTTAGGTTTTGCTGAGGGCCGAGCTGGAAGAGCTGCGGATCCGCCGCACCCGAGGACGCATCGCCGGGGATCGGATTTACAGGGCTTTGATACCCGACTGGAGCGCCCGTGTTCTGAAATCCTTCAAATTGTGTCGACGGATTGACGAACTGATAATATAGGTTTCCGTTTGCACCGACAAAGACAAACATTGTACCGCCCACAGGAGGGTATGTGTTTGGAATGGCGCCGTTCCCGCCGGGAACAGTTTCCGTATACGTCGTTGCCCAGGCCGTGGGGGCTGTGGCCGCTCCCATGAGGAGGAGCGCGGTGGCCGCCGAGGCCCTCACCGTTCCGCCCATAAGGCGTTTGGTTGTCTTCACTATATAATTGAATAATCCGGCCATCGGACGCATCCCTGCTCTAGTTAAGCCGATAACGTGCGGTTGAATTTGTGAAGGGGGTGTTAAACCGACTAGGGGAGTGACGGGTATTTATAGTTAACCGGTCAGCTTCAGCTCAGAGGCGTTAATTTAAGTGCAAGAGAATCCCCTATATGACTGTTTTCATGTGCTTTTTCAGTTTTTTTTATTAACCATAATTCCAATTTGATACACGCAAAGCGGGAAAGTATTTTCTGAAAAATCATCGTAACTACGCG
>ENA-ORXT01002728-ORXT01002728.1-marine-metagenome-genome-assembly--contig:-NODE-2728-length-20537-cov-3.452884_pt1 | contig 20537 bp, 16 predicted proteins | sample MGYA00237868_ERZ511482 | MGnify/ENA metagenome assembly ERZ511482
ACTTAGTGAGAGAAATAATTGAAGAAGCAATCTTTCTAGATCAAACTGTACCTTATAGCATTAAGAAGACAAGAAAATAGAAAGTAAATTGAACTCTAAAAAGACATATTTATTTCTAACTATAATCATTTTCTCCTTTGGGTGTATTACTGATAGTTCCCCCATTAAGACGAAGAAAGATAAAGTTGCGGATGTTTCTATCGTCGTTTTAGGAAATGTGCAAGATGCTGGCTCACCCCATATTGCATGTAAGAAAGAATGTTGCAGAGAACTTTTCTTAAAACCGAATCCGTTGCGAAAGGTTGTGAGTCTGGGGCTGATTGATCCAGAAAACGATGATAGTTACCTTTTTGAAGCCACACCAAACATTGCTGAACAGTTAAAAATCCTAAAGTCTTACACATGGAATAAAGAGAAGGAATTGCCAGCAGCCGTGTTTCTTACGCATGCGCACATAGGGCATTATACAGGGCTTATGTATTTCGGAAAAGAAGCGATGAATGCGCAGGAACAATCTGTTTTCGCCATGCCTAAAATGAGAGAATTCTTGGAAAAGAATGGCCCTTGGAGTCAGCTAGTAAAAAATAAAAACATTCGTTTGCAAACACTTAGTTCGGGAACTATTGTACAACTCTCTCCTAAAATTCAAGTAAGTGCGTTTTCAGTGCCACATAGAGACGAGTATTCGGAAACCGTTGGATACAGAATTAAAGGGCCCTATAAGTCTGCTCTCTTTATACCAGATATTGATAAGTGGAGTAAATGGGAAATGGATATATTAACCGAAATCGCTGAAGTCGATTATGCATTTTTAGATGCGACTTTTTATGATGCTGCTGAGATTAATAATCGCGATATTTCAGAAATTCCACATCCATTTATTGTTGAAAGTATGGAACTATTTAAAACACTCCCTGCTAAAGAAAAGTCAAAAATCAAATTTATACATATGAATCATACGAATCCAGCCCTGGATGAAAGTAGTGATGCAACAAAGACTATTTTAGAAAATGGTTTCGGCATTGCTAGGATGCATGATGTATTTGCTTTGTGAAGAAGATCGCTCACTGTTAGATCGCTCAATTTGTTCGCTGTTGGACAAAGTAACACGCTTAGTAAAACAAATCTAAGATCTAGCGTCTAACGTCTCTTTCAATTTATTTTGTTAAACTTTTAAAATAGCCCAAAAGAGCGTCATATTGTAATTACATTGTAAGAGAAATATTCAATCCAACTAAAATGAAAAACTTATTAACACTCCTGATTGTAACCCTGTTTGCAGTCAGTTTTATAAATGCACAGAGCACAGAACGCTTTATTCGAATTGTAGGAAATGCCTCGCAAGAATTTCAATCAAACGGTACTATAGTAAGCTTTACGGTAAGTGAAGTTCCGCCCAATGAATACAAGCAAGTTCGCTATAAATCCATAGATCAAGCGTATGATGAATTTGTTCTAGCCATGGGAGAAATAGGCATCTCTAAAACTGACCTAAATAGAACGCCGGGGAATGTTACCAAGTATGCAAAAACAATTCAACGAGTGTATTCTGTGCAGTCAAATGATCAAAAGAAATTAGATGCTATGGCTTTATTGAACATAAGCGGAGTAAAAATGAGCGAGGTAAAGTATACTTACGATTTTGATGTCGACGTAGAGCAAACCTTAGCCTTAAAGGCTATTGACGATGCAAAAAGAAAGGCGAAAAACATATGTTCAGAATTAGATATGACGCGAGGAAAGATTTTGAATATAGAAGATAATTCAAGCGGTTGTTGTTCTGATATGACAGAGACTAAAGAAGCTAGTATGAAAAAGTCATACAAAGTAAAAGTTACATTTGAACTTATAGACTAATGAAGTTACAAGTAGTAATATTCTATCTCTTTATAGGAGGTTTAGTACAGGCTCAAACAACGACCTTGTCTATTATGGGTAATGATTCCTATATCGAATATGCGGAAGCGTATTCTGTTAAACTTAGATTTGAAGAAGATCCTAGTAAATGCGATCCTATAGTTGGGTTTGTAAGTTTGGAGGATCAAATTAAACATTTTTCTGAGTCATTGGTTGCTGCGCAAATTATGTCAAAGCCAAAAGCTTCTAATATATATATCGCATCTGAATACCCCACGAAAGAATTTACACTACTTGTATCAGAAGAAGATCAACTCATCGAAGCGATACGTTTAGCAAAAGAACAACGCGTTCAAATCACTAAGATTTACTATGTATATCCAGAACATAGTTATAAAGAAGAAGATGGAAGGGCGGTAAGAGCATTATTAGACGCTAAACTTAAAGCAAATATTTATGCCGCGCATATTGGAATGAAAGTGAATAGGATATTACGCATAGACGACGAAACTTCGGAGGCAAGCAATCCTTTTAATGAAGGGGATGAAAGATATGAATCATATAATGCACTTCTTGGGAGACTTTCAAATATGTCTACGTTACGCTCTTCAGATTATTTTGCGAGTAGCAGATCAAGAGGGTACAACCTGTGGGTAGAATTCGAACTAGTAGGCGATCAATAATCTGAAAAATCAAAATTTACTTTCTGAACTTAGGATTTAAAGCTTACTAAGTTCCTGTGCTCTAATGTGTGCAGCACTAATACCTTCTTGAATATTTCCAGTGACGTCATTTGCGGAAAAACTCTTCAAAGCGGCCTCAGTAGTTCCTCCTCTAGATGCTACTTTTTTTATCCAGTCTTCGCAAGAGAATTCATATTTTTTAAATAAATCCACTGCTCCTTGGAAGGTTTGGTATGTCAATAATTCTGCTTGGGATTGATTAAAGCCTCGCTCTATTGCTGCATTGATCATTGATTGCATAAAGTAAAACACGTAGGCAGGGCCAGAGCCAGAAATTGCTGTGGACGCATCAATGGCTTGCTCCGCTTCAACATAAATAGTCTTTCCTGTTGCATTTAATAAGTTTTGAACAGTTACGAGTTCAATTCTTGTCACTTCTTTAGAAGAGGTGAATACCGTCATACCAATACCTATCTGCGCAGGAAGATTTGGCATAGCACGAATGACTTTCAAGATACCAAGCTGTTCTTGGATGCTATCGATCGTGATACCCGCCATGATACTGAGCACCAATTGTTGGGAATCTATGTATTGTCTTATGGAAGGAAGTAACGTCGATAAATCCTGAGGTTTAACAGCAAGAATGATAAGGTCAGCGTCCTTTATATAGGGACCAGGTGCACCTTGGACAGAGCCAATGTTCAATTGATTCAGTAATACCGCTTTCTCTTCAGACTTCTCAAGTATAATTAACTGCTCTTTATTAACTATGTGGGCATGTAAAAAGCTTTTTGCATATGTTTGGCCCATATTCCCACCACCTATAACCAGTATTTTCATCCTTAATATTTGAATTTTAAATTTAGCAAAATATAGACGGAAGAAATTGAATACTTTTGTATTTATGAACGTTAGATTTTATGAAATGAATGTATTGCGAGATATTTTAATTTTGGTCTGTATATCTATTGTAATTGGATGTAAACAGGATACGAAGAAAGAAACAAGTCGGACTGTTGATTCTGCAGTTGATGAATTATCACGATTAATCCAAAAAACGCCGGACGATGATGAACTATATTTTGAGAGAGCGAAACAATTCTATAAAGACGGACTCTATGATGAAGCAATTGCAGATATGCAATATGCTATGCGTATTGATTCGCTAAAACCTCCGTATTATCATTTTTTATCGGATGTGTTTATGGATTATTATAGGTCAAAGGAATCTATCCAAACCATGGAAGCAGCAAGAAGGCGATTTCCGGAGGATATGTACACGATGTTAAAGCTGGCAGAAACACAATTCATTTTAGAGCAGTATGAAGATATGGAATACACCAACAGAGCGATTCTAATGCGGGAACCAAGGAATGCAGATGGACATGTATTACAAGGTATGCTGAGACGTGTTCAAGGAGAATTAAATCAAGCGAAAAGTGCATTTCAAACAGCAGTAGAAATAGATCCAGAGCAGATAGACGCTTGGTTATTTCTTGGTAGTCTCTACGAAGATGAAAACGATCCGTTGGCACTCAACTACTATACTTCGGCCACCCAAGTGGATAGTCTAAATATCAATGCCTGGCATTCCTTGGCTTTCTATTATCAAAATAATGAGGAAATAGATAAAGCTTTAGAAATTTATAGAAAGATTAATAGATTAAATAGAGATTATAATGCGGCTTATTTGAATGCAGGGATTTTGCATTTAGAAAGAGAAGAAGATGACAAAGCCTTTGAACAGTTTAATATTCTTGTCAAAGTTAACCCGCAAAGTTATCAAGGATATTACTATCGAGGCTTAGTGTATGAAAAAAGAGGAGAATTGGAGGCAGCACGTATAGATTTCCAAAATGCAGTCAATCTCAATTATGAGTTTGAAAAAGCAGATGAAGCGTTGAAAAGGGTAAAGTCTGGACAGGATAAATAAAGAATTTTTCCTATCCCTAGCATTTCACTGTTATTGTAAATACCTTTGCACTTATTTTTAACAATTAAAAATTTCGAAATTATGGCGATAATGAAAGTTATTGAAGTGCTTTCCGAGTCCGACAAAAGTTGGGAGGAAGCAACTGAAAAAGGTGTAAAAAAAGCAGCTGAATCTATTAAAGGTATTAAATCAGCATTTGTCCAATCTCAGAGTGTAACGGTAAAAGATGGTGAAGTTGCCGCATACCGTGTAAATCTCAAAATCACATTTGAAGTTAAGTAGTCTATAAAAAGCTACAATTTTTTTTGCTGCCTGTGGTATTTAGAAGCACCTTCATGGAATACACTAAGCTTTTAAAACAAGAACCCACAGGCAGTTTTTTATATGAATATTGGAATAAATACACGATTACTGATCGATGGGAAAGTAGAAGGTATAGCGCGCTATATTTTTGAAATTGCTAGTCGTATGGCTGCTGCACATCCAGAGGATACATTCTATTATTTTTTCGATAGAAAATTTGACAAGAAATTTATTACCTCAAAAAACATTATTCCAGTTGTTGTTCCTCCAGCATCGCGGCATCCAATTCTTTGGAATGTTTGGTTTCAGTTTCAGATTCCAAGGTATCTAAAAAAATATAAGATTGATGTTTTTTATACCGGTGAAACATATTTGCCGAGGAAGACAGACGTCCCTTGCGCCATCGTATCGCACGATTTAGCCTATTGTCATTACCCCGAGCAAATCCCGACTGCTGTTTTAAGTTATTACAAAAAACATTTTCCTAAGAATCATCATCAAGCAGATGCAATAATAGCTGTTTCTGATTTTACCAGGCAAGATATCCATAAACAATATGGAATTGATAAAGAGAAGGTAACGGTTATTCACAATGCATCACCCTCTGGATTCAAAAAGTTAAGTCAATCAGAAAAAGAAGCCATTCAAAAAGAGTTTACAGAAGGAGCTAAATACTTTGCGTATTTGGGATCTTTTCACCCACGTAAAAATATCATGGGTCTGATAGAATCCTTTAATGTGTTTAAACGTCAATCAGGACTGCCGCACAAACTTGTTTTAATGGGAAGATGGGCATGGAAAACGGAAGAGATCAAGGAAAAGCTGCAGAATAGCCCCTATAGCAAAGACATTTTAGTTCGCCAGGAGAGTAGAGAGAAAATATTTAGGTATGTTGCTGCTGCGGAAGCTCTATTATATGTTTCATTTTTTGAGGGCTTTGGAATTCCTATTCTTGAAGGGTTTTCGGCAGGGGTTCCAGTCATTACATCCAATGTAAGTTCAATGCCTGAGGTAGCAGGAGATGCTGCAATCTTAGTCAATCCTGCTGCACCAAAAGAAATTGCGCAAGCAATGCAGGATCTAGCTGCAAGTGAAAAAATGAGGAGAAAGAAGATAGAACAAGGTGAAGAAAGACTTAATAATTTTAGTTGGGAAGAGAGTGCTAAGAAGACCTATAGTGTTATTCAGCGATTATCACACTAACTCAGTTGTCCACTTAGCCACGATTTTTCTGTCAACACCTTTTCTGCATTAACCTTAGTAAGCAATTTTTTCTTTTTAGTATTATCGTAAGGGTTAAGACGAATCAACTTGCGCATATATGAAATGATATTACGATAGTTCTCTTTGTAATAACCAAGAACCTTTTTTCTTATAATGTACATCTCCATACTGTCTAAATGCGATTGTAATAGATCTACTTGTTCCAACTCAAAATATATTTTACCCTGTAAAGTTTTCGCTGCAAGATTTATAAGGTGATCATTAAAGTCTACCTCTAAAATATTATCTAGGGCCTCGTCAAGCTTTTGTAAATTGTAATTGATAAGAGCCTTGTTAAAATGATAGGCACTTTTTTTATCGGATGCGCGCAGAAATCCTTTGTACTCTTCGGTAAAGTTTTCTGCCCATTCAAAATCATCTACTCTGATTGCAATCATAGCAATGTTTCTGTAGGTATATCTGGTAATTTTATTATTTACTAACAGATATTTTTTTGCTAATCCTTCAATGTACATATTCAGTCCTATTCTTCCATACTCTTTATTCCCCTTGTTAAGCTGTTTGATGCATATATTAATCCCCAGCAAATATATATTTCTAATTTCTTCATTGTTAAAGTAGCTTTGGTACTTACGGATGTCATTTGTATATCGTTCAAATTTAGTTTTATTATCAGGGTCCTGAAGCATCTTGTAGCAGCTATAGTAAAGAGAAACTGCGGGGTGTTTTTCTATGGATTCTGAATTTAAGTAATTTTCAATCTCATGGATAAATCCAAAATTATATTTGATATCATACACTGACTGATGCGCAATTGCAGAGCAGATATATTTTAATTTTTTTGCAAAGTAAGCTAGATCAGTGAGGTCTAGAATTTTCTGAAGGTTTAGATCTTGATTTCTTTTCTGCTCTAGAAGGTGTTCGAACTTGATAGATTCAAATTCTATTTCTGCATCTAATTGTGCATTGTCTTTAATCTTATCGGATTTAAAAAACAGTGCAGTTTTTTTAGATAAGGTTGCATATTGATTCTGAAGGCCTTGCTCTCGATAAAATCTAAGAAGTACTTTATTCTTATTATAAGTTGATTTTTCAATTTCTTGGGAGGCAATAATGTTTTCTACTTTCTTAAAGAGTTGGCTAGTTAACAATCTCATTTTTTGATCATCATAGCAAGCATCTCCAAAAACGATAATATAGCTTTGTTGCTTAGAAGTCTTTTTAGAATTGTAAAGAAGAATATCTTTGAGGTGACACCACAGTTTAAAATGGGGGCTTTCTTTTTGTTCTTGGGCTGTCAAAACAAAATCAATACGCTGAATCCTATTTTCTGTCAGAGTGTTGAGAACTTGGAACAAACGAGTTTCTATCATTGTACATAGAATATTATAAAATATTGATAATCAAACTTGTATAATAAATAAATAGCACATAATACTTTACAATGTACGATTTATGTTGTTTTATTTAGCTTATTTTAGTTACATCTTTGTATTGTGAACAGAAATAAGAACATGTACAAACCAATAATTATGAAAAATTTTAAAACTACAATTGCCTTCCTATTTTGTCTTGCTATCTATGGATTGCAACTGTCTGCACAATGTACCTTAGCTTGTCAGGGACCTGGACTCACTATTACAACTGAGCTAGATGGAACAATAGAGCTGAATATTGAAGACCTTGTAGCGAATGAGATTGATCCTGCTTGCGGAGACTTATCAATAACAGTAACAGATGAAAATGGAAGTATCATAGAATCTGATACAACAACATTTACAGTAGACATTGCGATTAGTAGTTTTTACACCTATGAAATTGCATACTCAACTGGAAATTTATGTTGGAGTAGTTTTACACTTGTACAGGGGAATGGAGATTGTAATCTTGCTTGTCTAGGGTTTGTGAACGCATTAACCGAATCCGATGAAACAATTGAATTATTTATAGCAGACTTATTAGCTTTTTCAAACTCAAGTTGTAATGGTCTTTCTATTCTAATTGAAGGTGCTAACAACACAGATTATAGCTTAAGTACAAGTAACGATTCTTTCACTCTCAGCTTAGGTGACGACACCGAATTTATTTATACAATCACAGATGGTACAACTGGGAATTCTTGTTGGGGGAACATAATTTTATCTGACGGATGTCCTATGTTCTGCAATGATAACCTAAACATTTCAACAGACGGGTCCGGAGCATTTACTTTAGTGCCAGATATGCTACTAGAGGGTCCTGTAAATTGTGGCGATCTTGAGATAGAGGTTACAGGAATTAATAACACAGATTTTACAGCATCAGGTGTAAACGAACTTCTTTTAAATACTTCTGATGACGTAAACTTTAATTTTACAATTACAAATCTTGCAACGGGAGAATTCTGTGGAGGAGAATTAGATGTCCTAGATCTTACCTGTCAGGATACATTATATATAGACTTGATTGATTCTGGTGCAAATGTTGATTTTGTAGAAATAGATGTAACTGCTTTAAATGCATCACATGTACTAAGTATGCAGTGGGCTTTCTTATATGATGGTGGTGTATTGAGTTTTGCGGAGGTTGAGCCGGGCGCGATTGAAGACTTAGACGGGTTTAACTTTAATGAAGTTAATCCAGGTATCCTTAGATTTTTATGGCTCGATGTAGATGGGAATACGGGAGTAAATTTCTCTAACAACACAGTATTATTCACAGTTAAGTTTAATGTGTTGTCAGAGGGAGAAACTGATGTGGAAATTGGTTCTGATGATCTGATTTTCCCTGAAGTTGTTGGTCCTCCATTTAATTATATATGTTTAGAAACATCACCGGCAAATATTATTACAGAGGGAGCAATAGTAACTGGAACTATAAATCGAAATAATGATTTTACATGTGCCACACTCAATCCGATTCCGATGGAAAACCTTCTTGTGGAGATTACGGACGGAACTACAAGCTACTTTGTAAATACAAATGCCGATGGTGAGTTTTCCAGATTAGTTGAACCGGGCGATTATACTGCAACAGCGTTTCCATTAAATAATGTCTGGGGATACTGTGAAAACGATGTTGCAATTTCACTACCTAACATGGATTCTGAAGTAGAAATAGACTTTTTAGCAAAAGCAGATATTTTATGTCCATTTATGGAGGTAAGTGTTTCCACTCCTTTTGTAAGACGTTGCTTTAATAATACATATACTGTAAATTATTGTAACCAAGGTACTGCAGATGCTGTAGACGCATCAGTTGTAATTGAATTAGAAGATAATCTGGATTTTATAGATTCTGCGCATCCTGATTATACCGTGGATGGCCAGTTTATAACATTCAACTTAGGAACAGTTGGTTTTGGCTGTGAGTCGTTCACTTTTGTTGCATATGCAAGTTGTGATGCAGAACAAGGAGAAACTCATTGTGTCTTTGCAGAGATTTTGCCGAATGACCCGTGCGGAAGAGTACTTGGTAACTATGAAGGTGCAGTAATAGAATTAGATGCATTATGTGATGGCGATTCAGTACGCGTGTCTATTAATAATGTAAGTTCTGAAAACATGCTTATGCAAGAACTCTTTATTGTAGTAGAGGAAGATGTGATGTTACAAGCAGATCCTTATCAATTAAATGCCTTGAGCTCATTTGACTTTGCATTGCCTGCAAACGGTACTACTTACTGGATCAATGCAAACCAACCAGATGGCTTTCCATTAGCTGAAGCAGCTTCTATTTCCATAGAAGGGTGTGGAGTAAATGATGAGGGTACTATTAATACAGGATTCTTAAATAACTTTTCTTTAGGTGACTACTATCCGTATTTGGATGTTGATTGTCAAGAAAACATTGGATCGTTTGATCCGAATGATAAAAATGTATTTCCGAATGGTTTTGGCGAAGAAGATTACATAAAAAATAATCAAACATTGGATTTCAAGATTAGATTCCAAAATACAGGAACTGATACGGCGTTCAGAGTGGTAATAGAAGACCTGATATCTCCTAACTTAGATTTAAGCACAATTCGTAGAACAAACTATAGCCATAGAAACATAATGACAGTGACTGATAGATTAGTAAGCTTTACTTTTGATAATATCTTACTTGTTGACAGTTTAAAGAATGAACCAGAATCACATGGTTTTGTGAGCTTTTCTATCGATATGCTACCTAATCTAGAAGATGGGGTAGAAATAAAAAACAATGCAGATATTTTCTTTGATTTTAATGAACCTATAAGAACAAATACAACGCACTTAGAAATTGGTTCTGAGTTTATTGATGAGTTAAGTGATTTAATAGAAGTAGAAAACACACTCCATACTCCAGTAAAGATTGCACCAAACCCTACGCATAAAAATACAGTCCTAAAAATCATGTCCCTAGAACACCAATCATTACAATTTAGCTTGTATGATATAAGAGGAAGCAAGGTGATTGACACCAAGATTCATGAGAATGAAATCGATCTCTCTTCTTATGCACTGAATGGTGGACATTACTTAATTCGATTAATTGCAGAAGATGGCAAATTGTATGTAGCGAAGGTGATCGTTAATTAAATGGAAAGATTCAGATTTTAATAGTTAAGTAGTAATATGCATTCGATAATTGCCCTTGTCTTACAGATGAGGGCAATTTTGATTTATTGTTTGAATGGGAAGTTGCCCATGAGCTAAAGAACACTTGTTTTTAAAGGTTCTAACTATTCCACAATTTCGTAATCAATACTTAGTTTTCTCAATGCTCTAAATGCGGAGCTAGAATTCTTTTCTTGTACTTCAATATCTACAGGATCCCCCTCTAAGAGAATATCTGTCAGCTCGTTCGATAAAGATTGATCTATGTTAGCCACTTCAGTTAGACATCTTGCTATGGCTCTTTTGTCAGGTCTGTGGGCATCACAAGACAATAAGTTTAATTTCATTTTGCTGTATATAATTTTGTCTAAGATAAGGGAAATAAAGAGATCGTTCGCTATGCTCGCTGTTAGATCGTTCGCTATGCTCACTGTTAGACCGCTCACTATGTTCGCTGTTAGATCGTTCGCTATGCTCACTGTTAGATCGCTCACTATGTTCGCTGTTAGATCGTTCGCTATGCTCACTGTTAGATTTGTTTGTTCTTGTTGATAAGGTTTGTCTATTTTAATTTTTAGCTTCACTATTCACTATTCACTATTCACTATTCACTATTCACTATTCACTATTCACTATTCATTATTCATTATTCATTATTCATTATTCATTATTCATTATTAGGTGTTTGCCCTAGGTTTTTTTACAATTCTTGTCAGTAACTTTATAATACTAAAAACCAAAACCTTCATGAGCGCATCTAAAGAACTCTGCATACTGACTTTGCTATGTCTATTCCTCATTTCTAATTACAGTCATGCGCAAAAAATTACAGTAGGAGCAAATGGAGATTACCCTAATCTAGCTGCAGCGGGACAGGTAGCTACAGCAGGCGATACAATAGAATTACAATCGCAGGTGTTTGCGAATGGTTCTCAATTTCTTTATGATTTAGAAGGAACAGAAGATGCGCCTATAGTGATTATTGCTAAGGAAATGCATCAAGCTATATTTAGCGGAGGCACGGAGGCTATTCACCTCGTGCGATGCAAATATGTAGAAATAAATGGAATAGTTGTAGAAGGGCAAACGGGGAACGGAATAAACATTGATGATGGTGGAGATTATGAATCGACTACAGAGCATATAACAGTTCGCAATTGCATATTCAGAGATATGGAAGCCTCAGGGAATAACGATCTATTAAAAATGTCTGGAGTGGATAACTTTTTAATAGAATCTTCTATGTTTTTAAACGGAGGAACTGGAGGAAGCGGGGTTGATTTTGTAGGATGTCATCATGGAGTTGTCCAGGATTGTCTTTTTGATAATGCAGGCACCACAGGTATACAAAATAAAGGAGGTACACAGCACATTCGCATTCAGAGAAATGTCTTTAAAAATATGGAGCAAAGAGCTTTAAATTTAGGAGGGAGTACTAGTTTAGAGTTCTTTAGACCTCCTTTGTCAGATCCTATTGAGAATGCTTTTGAGGCAGCAGATATTGAAGTTACAGCCAATGTATTTGTTGGAAATCGTGCGCCTATAGCTTATGTAGGGGCCGTGCGCATTCACGTGTTTAATAATACATTTTATAAGCCAGAAAACTGGGTGTTTAGGATATTGCAAGAAACAACGGAGGAAGGATTCTTACCCTGTAGCGACAATACATTTAGAAATAATATTATCTATTTAGAAAATGATTTGACGGAAGTAAATATTGGACCAAATACAAGTCCGGAAACATTCGAATTGACGAATAATTTGTGGTTTAAACCAGGAAGTAGCACATGGACTCCTGTTCTTCCAGTAGAAGATATAAATCAAATAATAGCAGATCCTTTGTTTGTAAATTCTCAAGATGAGAATTTTACTTTGGATGACACAAGTCCTGCAATTGGAAGTGGTTTTATTCTTGATAATTTAAGTTTAGATTTTAATATGCAGCCTTTTAATTCGCCACCGTCTATTGGGGCATTCGAAGGTGGAGGGATTACAAGTAAGACGTTTGAACAAGAGCGTATGGGAAATATCCATATGTATCCAAATCCAGCACGCAGGGATGCGCAGATACAATTGGAATTAGAGGAGGAAGATTTATTGGTGATGCTTTATGACATGTCAGGAAAGATTATCCTTAGCCAAAGTTCATTAGAGGAATCTATGGATCTATCCAAACTAAGTCTTAAAGCGGGTCAGTATATTATAAAGGCAGTATCTAACGAAGGAAAAACGTATGCAAGTAAGTTATTTCTGTATTAAGGGATTTCTATAGTTAGTATTAGCATGGCGAGATCGTGAGATAGCGACAAATATTAATACGTTTTGTTTAAACCTAAGGGGTGATCTATAAAGAATAGTGTAAAATTAATCTTAAAAAGATACCCTATCACCAAATCGCGTATTCTCGAAATTGCGATTTCTTTTATGAAGTTTCCACAACTGGCTTTGCTTTTTGCAATAACCATGTCACTCCTGCTAAACCAACAACAATAATACCGACGGCAATGTATTTAGAAAAAGACCAATTCATTCCTAGTAATTCATAGGTTTCATTAACACGTAAATCTTCAACAAAGAAACGTACGATGCCACTAAGGATCATAAAGATGAAAAACAATACACCTGATGTTTTAATGCGTTTGCGTAGAAACCAGAGAATACTAAATGTGATAGCATAACCTGTGACCTCATAAATAGGTGTTGGAAAAACGCCTGGTACTAAATGATTACAATAGTCACCCACACAGTCTGCCATTTTTTCGCCCCGTTGAAGGACATTGCGTGGATAGTCATATACCCAAACCCAGTCTGGAAGCGCAAACCAGGAAGGTTTTGGTGCCGTATTAACGATGCCCCAGTCACCATCACCAGAAAACTGACAGCCCATTCTACCTACCAGTTGGCCCATCACTATTGCTGGAGCACATGCATCCATTGCATGCTTTCCATCCATACCCAATTTCCGTACATACCAATAGCCGGCAATAAACCCGACAATCAGACCGCCGTACACAGTTAAGCCACTTCCTGATAAGAGTTGACCTATAGGATCTTTTAAAAACGCATCTAAATTTTCTAAAATGGAAAATAAACGCGCACCAAGGACTCCTGAAATTGCTGTTACGACGGTAATGTCGGATATCTTACTTGAAGGATATACTTTTATTTCTTTGCGTTCGTTTAGTAGAGGCGATTGCATTCCTTTGTAGTAATTAAATGCTGCAAGTGCAATACCACCTAGCAATCCTGTAAAGACATTCCCCTTAAGATTAAAGACAATTGAAGCTGGGTTTGATTTAAACAATTCCCAATTGTCCCATATAAAAGGAAGTTTAAAGCATGCAAACCCAATAAGTAGACCATTAAAAAGAGACTCTTTGATAATGGCGTCTTTGGTATATATGGAAATAAATTTTTGTGGATTGAAAATACCTTCTTTTTCTTTTCGCCGTAGCTCTTTGTAGAGAACAAAGGCACTGGCTAAAAATGCGAAAGCAAGAAAGACACCAAAAGTCTTGAAAATAGCAAGCCAATTGTCAGTTTGAGTGCCAAACAAGTCGTGAAAGAAATAGGATAAATCTGGATACATCGATTTACTTTATTTGATTATAACCTCACATACAAGGTATATAGCTGGATTTATTATATTAAAGCACCAAACCAAGAAACTAAAAGAAAACAACAAATGAAATACAATCAGTTATTCACTTGCTGTGCTTTACTTATTAGCTCCTACGTTTTGCAGGCTCAACCTGCTGCTGTAGTCTATGGCGGTATTGCAAAGCTAACAAATCAAGCCAAATTAATTACACCTGAAGGAACAGCACATCCAGGCTTTGTTATCGGAGCAGATGCTATGTTATCGAGTACAGGCTTAAACTTAATGGGTGGCTTACAATATCACCAATTTCATTTTATAGCAACAGAGAATTCTTCCTTCTTTGGAATGGATGATCACATCTCCTATGTAAAATTGCGCTTTGGAATGAATGCAGGCTTTAAAGTAGGGAGTAATAGTCTCCTTCGATTTTATGGTCTTGCTGCTGCTCCCCTCCTCACTAATTTACCAACTTCGGAAAGAGATGTGCCTCAGCAAAGTCTGAGAGATACTTATTTTTCAGCCGTTGGAGGTGCCGCTTTTTCTCTAGGCCCTGGAGTTATTTTTATCGAGTATCAAAAGGGTTTATCAGATGTAGCCACAACATTAGCAGAGACAAGAAATACTTCGTTTGTGCTAAGCTTAGGTCTCATGTTTTAAATGATTTTAAAGCTTTGCTATGTTCTATATGATTTCTGGTCAGTATATTTTTATGGAGTTATAGTATAGCGAAACCACTCTAGCGGAATCATAATTATTGATTAAGAAACCTGGGAGTAAAACATTTGCTAGGCGTGCAAACAGATCAGCTTGACTCTATTGGGCAACGGTTAGTTTTTTATAGAAGTTCTAAATAATTAAAAACCCAATGTGCTCGCATCTGGTCGACGCGGATCTGAAGCACCAAAGATGAATCCATCTTTTAGCATTAAAGTTTGTGTGCTACCCATAGCAGCTCTTGTCTTAACTATATGCCCCTTAGCAGCAAGCAATCGTTTAGTGTCAGTATTAAGAACTTTCTCAGAATATAAAATGTCAGGATACCACTGATGATGTATACGTGTTGCATGTGTTGCTTCAGCAACATTCATGTTGTGATCAATTACATTTAAAATGATTTGTAGGACGGTTGTAATAATACGGCTACCTCCTGGACTACCTGTTATTAGAAACGGACTATTGTCTTTAAACACCATTGTAGGAGTCATGGAACTCAATGGCCGTTTGCCAGCTTCCACTGCATTCGCAGCACCACCAATAAGGCCAAACGCATTTGCGGTTCCGGGCTTAGCAGAGAAGTCGCCCATTTCATTATTCAAAAGTATTCCTGTTCCTTTTGCAACTAGGCCTGTGCCAAAACTAAAGTTAAGTGTATACGTATTACTAACTGCGTTTCCATACTTATCTACAACAGAAAAATGTGTCGTCTCTTCACTTTCGTAATCCTTCGGAGTGCCTGGCTTAATGTCTTTAGAGTCATTCGCATTAAAGGTGCTAATCTTCTTACGGAGGTCCTTTGCATATTCTTTTGAGCAAATCCATTTAACAGGAACATCCCAATAATTAGGATCTCCTAGGTGTTCACTCCTATCCGCATATGCAACGCGCATAGCTTCTACCATTAAATGGATTGTTTCCGCTGAATTGTGACCTAGAAAGTCTAAAGGATATTCTTCAAGAATATTGAGCATTTGGATGATATGTACACCGCCTGAACTTGGAGGCGGCATCGAATAAATATCATATCCACGATAGCTGCCTTTAACAACATCTACTTCTTCTGCCTTGTATGCCTTAAGATCGTCCGTGTGCATAATACCTCCATTTGATCTGATATCTGTAGCTAACCTTTTTGCTAATTCCCCCTCATAAAAGCTTTTAGCTCCATGCTTGGCAATTTGCTCTAAACTCCAAGCAAGATCTTTTTGAATGAGTATATCTCCGGCATTATAAATACTGCCATCTTCTTTGTAAAATATTTTTTCAGTTTCTGGACAAGCGCGCAGCCTTTTCTGATACGTATCTAAAACGCCAGCAAGGTCATGCGAAATTTCAAATCCTTCTCTAGCTAATTTTATGGCAGGGGCTACCACTTGATCAATGGACATTGTACCATATTGCTCTAAGGCATGGCAAAGACCAGCAACCGTCCCAGGCACGCCTATGGAGTGGTAACTAGAATTGAATTTTTTATTATCAACGTTTCCATCTTTATCCAGATACATATCTCTGCCGGACTGTTTTGGTGCTATCTCGCGGTAATTAATTGCATGTGTTTTCTTATCCTCAGAATTGTGCACAAGCATAAAACCACCACCTCCTAAATTTCCTGCTCGTGGCAATACAACTGCAAGACTAAAACCGATAGCAACTGCAGCATCTATTGCATTGCCACCTTGTTTCAGAATTTCTAGACCCACCTTACTCGCTGCATGGTGTTGTGTAGCAACCATTCCTTGTTCTGCAATTTGTGGATGGTGAATGGATTCTGCAAGATAGATAGGCTCTTGACCAGTGGTAGATAGAATACATGAGAAAATGAGAAACAATAATACGTATGTCTTATTCATAGAGAAATATTTGATAATGCGTTTTAATTTAATATTGATAATTCACTCTAACTATATACTTTAAGTTATTTAAGTGTTGAACAATTTCATATACAGTCATATACTCTTCAGCATAGTCAGGTTTTTTTTTTAAGATATGAAGGGTATGTGAAAAAATTGGTGTCTATATTATAACGAGTTTATTCTAAAATTCAAATTGTAACTCTATTTAAGAGCTTTAATGAATACATAACTATTTGCTCAGCTAAATTACCCCCTTACGTGCTGGATTAAATCATTTATTTATTAAATATCAATATGAAACGTTCACTTTTTTTAATGTTAATGTGTTCCCACACATTAATGTTTGCGCAAACTTCTGAATATGCGGTCTGGGCTGAGACTGGATCAGACTCAGGTACAGGAAGTTTTGTTACTACAAGTATGCCTGACTATACATGGACAGTTACAGGAGATGTAAACACAGCTCTTGTAGATAATGCGGAGACCTGGACTGGTACGAATGGCATAGAGTCTATATTTGGTGAAGCAGACAATGCATCAAACCTAAATTTTTCTGTACCTGGATTAGGCGGAAATATAGGTGATCCTGTAACTCAATCAGCTACACTTAATGTTAACTTTAACAGTGCTACACCTTCTTTTGGATGGGCCTTTTCGTTAATTGATTTTGACGCAGACCAAGCTTTTATAAGTGCTACAGATTCAGGTAATAATCCTGTTTCCACGGCTGTAATAAATTCATGGTTCCAATCGGTTTTCGATATTGATGGTGGTTCTGATATTCCAACCTATGTATCCACCGGGGTTCCTGCTAATACCGTTGTAGTATATGGGAGTGATCTTCCAGCACCAGTTGGATCGACATATCATACAACAATTATTGATGGAAGCAACTTACCTACGTCCGAAGCAGGTGCATTATGGTTTATGCCAAATATAAGTCTAAATTCAATTACAATCCAATTTCAAACTCCATGGGATCAAGGTACCGCATCAATGCACGCTTATATTGCATTCAACGAAGTATCGCTTCCTGTAGATTTAATTGATTTTAGTGCAACAACGACTGAAAGAGGAGTTGAGTTATCTTGGACAACGTCTACAGAAATTAATAACGAATATTGGACAGTCGAGAGGTCTTTTGATTCAGAAAATTTTGAAGAAATTGTAAGACTAAATGGAATCGGTACAACGTATAAACCTGCTGAATACTTTTATGAAGACTTGCTTCAAAATAAGAATATAGCTCCAATATTATACTATCGTCTTAAACAAGTAGATCTTAATGGGAATAGTACATATTCAAATATCAAAAGTGTAAATCTTGAATCCAACTTGAATATAAGTATGTTTCCAAACCCTGTTAGTAAGAACTATCCAAATTTTGAAGTTAATGGCGAGTCGTTGGAGGATATCCAAATATTTAGTTTGAGCGGTCAGGAGGTGTACCATGTTTCTTTTGAAAAGAGCCGCAATACTTTTTCAATACCTATTATTGATTTTATTAGCGGAGTATATTTTGTGCGCATTAATAATAGCGCGGAGTTACTAAAGCTTATTATTGAATAAATAATTCATTAAAATATAATCTACTTAAGTAGAAATTAAAATAAGGAACCTCTTGAAACTACAAGGGGTTCCTCATGTTAGATAGTAGCGTGTTTCTGTCAAAGAGGTTTTATTAGCCATATAGTCTGCAGAAATAAAGAAGTAGTTAAGCATGAAGCCTACAGTTTTTAAAAGCAACTACATACTTATTTACAGAATATATATATATAGACTATCAATTAGATGGTCTTTCGTTCGTCATGGCCTCTATCATAGATGTGTTTATTCGCTGAGTTGATTTTTTATGGATACACTTCATTATTAATTTCTAGGAAGGGACGAGAGGTAGGGGCAAAAAAAAACGGAAGATTTATCTTCCGCTGGTAATGCTAGGGTGTTAAGGGTGTAAGTTTCTCAATTTCTTAGCCCTAAAAGCCAATTATAAGGGTGAAAAAAACTAAGCGAGTTCTCAATTCGCTTTAATCCGGTTTCTGTTCACATCAAAGTAAGTTTCTCACGTTTACTTTCTTTAAAAAGGTGTAATTAATATCGTTTCATTCTCATTACACCTTTAAGACGAGCCAGAAAGATAAAGACACATTTTTTATTTGTATTTATTTTCGATTGACAAATAGATTGCAAAAGGAGGCAGATTATTCGCAATTAGGTGATCGTTTTTGTGTGTTGAATAATGCATTTCAGTCTTACAGTGCTATAAGAGAGGGTTCTTAGGGATGGATGAAATCCATTCCTAAGGTATTTTAAAGCCGCAAGCCCTGTGTACCTATTTCCTAGTGTAAGTATTTATATCTCTGAGTTTACAAGCTAATCAAATAAGGGTTTCCAATCGCGTAATCGCGATATACTGAATTCGCGCAATCCCTATGAATAATTCGAAGCTACCAATCCATCTTCATTAATAGCATCTAGAGTAACGTTATTAATTGTGTTCAGTTTATCTGGATCGAGCGGCATGGATATTTTGATATAGTTGTCTGTAAATCCTGTCATTAGTTTATCTGACTTGCATTGTTCAAATAAGACTTGACGTGTTTGCTGTAGATATGTGTTATAGAAATAGCGTTTTTTCTTTTCTGATAAGGCGCGCAAGATAGAATTGCGCTTTCTCCTTGTTTCCATAGGAACGACGTCTTTCATTTCTGCAGCTGGTGTATTATCTCTTTCCGAATAAGTGAACACATGGAGATAGGAGATATCCAATTCTTCGAGGAAGCGCACAGTATCGAGAAAATCTTCATCTGTTTCTCCCGGGAAGCCTACGATAACATCTACACCTATGCAACAGTGTGGTATACGTGTTTTTATTTCTTTTACCCGGTCTCTGTAGAGGTCTGACGTATATCTACGGCGCATTAACTTCAGCAATTTGTCTGAACCACTTTGTAGAGGCATATGAAAGTGCGGTACAATGCGATGAGAGGTGCTCACAAACTTGATAATGTCATCTGAACATAGATTGGGTTCTATGGATGAAATACGGATGCGTTCAAGCCCATCTAGCTTGTCTAATTCTTGCAGTAGGTACAAGAAGTTTTTGTCTTCGTAATTATAATCCCCAATGTTTACTCCAGTTAGAACAACTTCTTTGACGCCTATTGCGATTATTTCTTTGGCATTTTCGATGACCATGATTGGGGAAGAAGATCTGCTTTTACCACGGGCTTGTGGGATGGTACAAAAGGAACATTTATAATCACATCCGTCTTGGACTTTTAAGAAGGAGCGTGTGCGATCACCGAAAGAAAAGGCACCTTGAAAATGGTCCAGGGTTTTTAGTTCGCCCGCTTTTATAATTCCTTTTTCTGGATTTAAACTTAAGTCATCAATGTAGTTAAGGATATTAAACTTTTCTGTGGCGCCAAGTACAAGATCTACTCCTGGAATTTCAGAAATTTCTTTTGGTTTGAGTTGGGCATAGCAGCCAATAACTACAACTTTTGCCTGGGGTGCTGTTTTTAAAACTTTACGCACGAAAGCACGACACTTCTTGTCCGCAAAATCTGTTACGGAGCAGGTATTGATCACATAGATGTCGGCTGTATTTTCAAGCGGTACTGCTGTATAGCCATGTTCTTCAAACATCCGCTTTATGCTGGAGGTTTCTGAGTAGTTGAGCTTGCAACCGAGCGTATGAAATGCGACTGTGTGTGGCGTTGCCATTTAGTTTTCTTAATTGGGTGTAAAAATAGTTTATTTGTTTGGAGTTACAAATTCGGGAATAGAGTTCGAAATCCC
>ENA-ORXT01002729-ORXT01002729.1-marine-metagenome-genome-assembly--contig:-NODE-2729-length-20534-cov-56.464975_pt1 | contig 20534 bp, 18 predicted proteins | sample MGYA00237868_ERZ511482 | MGnify/ENA metagenome assembly ERZ511482
TGGGTGGCTATGGATTTTGTACCGACTTTCCACTAGAGCAGTATTATCGGGACATCCGGATTATGGCATTATACGAAGGAACCACGGGTATTCAGTCGCTGGATTTACTGGGTAGAAAAGTGACCATGAAAAATGGCGCAGCGATGAAGCGATTGACCAAAGAAATTATTGCAACGATCAAGGAAGCGAGTACCTACGATGACCTGAAAAAATACGCGGAGACGCTCAAAGAGGCTTCCAAAACACTCGAAGCTTCGTTGATGCATTTATTGCAATTTGCGATGGAAGGAAAGCACGAGCGCTACGTGGCGGATGCGACTATCTTTATGGAAATGATGAGTAATATTGTGATTGCGTGGCAGTGGCTAAGCATGGCGACGGTGGCGAAAAAAGCTTTGGTAACGGACGATCAGACTTTTACTACTAACTTTTACGAAAACAAAATTACCACGATGCAGTTTTATTTTAAATATGAATTACCAAAAATTGCGTCGGCGCAAATCACTTTGATGCATGAGGATAATTTGACAATTCCGGAGGTAAAGGAAGAAGTGTTTTAGATAATTGACCGATCCCGAGGAACGAGGGCGACGCATCTATCATGACAGTACAGCGCGAGGAAAGGCACCGCGTAAGCGGACGGGATGGCAATTTTTGATGTGCTGATTGTGATGGCGATGATCCTATATGTCAAGAGGTAAATCCTGGTGCAGCGAATATTTATGAAGAGGATAACAATCTTCAACAGATAAAAGTTGATGATTCTGACATAGCTCATATTAAGATTTTTAATATAACTGGTGAATTAGTCTTTAGTGGAAACTACCCCACCTTTTCTAGATTGAAAAATTTGCAAAAAGGTATCCTAATTCTGAGTTACTTTAATTCCAATAATCAACTAATTAAGTCCGAAAAAACTATTATTATTAATTAATAAAAATTATTCTATCAGTGGAAAGAAAATATTCTTTCTACTGATTTTCTTTTTAAAACCTAAAACCATGGTACCAAAATCTAAATTAATATTCTTTATTTGCCTGTTTTATTCACTATCCACCCCCGCCTTTACCCAAACCTATCTCTCTCCAATAGTTGGTTACGAACTAACCCATTATATTGATCCTTTCAGAAGGACTACTGACACTCCTTCTTTCACGACTATTATGACTCCTTCCACCCAAAACAATTTTAACCTACTATTTGGATTAGAAATACAACAAAAATTAGGAGAAAAATTTTCATTGGTTTTTCAACATACTTGGAGCAGAAAGCATGTCTGGAGCAGAAGACATAATTCCCCTTCTATTGATGATGAATTTACATTTTCAGGGGTAGCATTTCGTTATAATCGGAATTCTTTATTTTTGAAATATAATCTAACTAACAATTTATCTCTAGGGTTAGGACACTCGTTTAATAGATACCGAAAAACTAACATTGTCTTATACCCATCCGAGCCTCTTACAACACAGCGTAACATACTCAATGCTACTCCTCCAAGCAATAAATTAGACTACGGAATTACTTCAAGCCTCAGTTATCAAATTGCTCAATTCTCTCTTGAACTTCAATATCATTATACTTACAGAATAGTTGTAACAGATACTTCGTCCCCTACACTTTTTCTTCCTCCTAAAGCAGTTTCTTTATCTGTGGCTTATCGTTTTAAGATTTTGAATGCGCCTTCCTTTTCTGGCTGGAACCGTAAAGAAGGTTGCCCAACTTTTTAAACAAAAAAATCGGCCACCACATTACATGATGACCGATTTTTTTATTTTTTATTTACGCTCGAAGGGAAGCCAAAGACCAATAGCAAATGGCTAATAGCCTTTTCAATTTACCGCCGACTCACCGCCACTGGCATATTCGGATCGAACTCGCCCGTCATCGTCGGGGTCTGTGCGTTGCCCGTATATACCCGCACCTTGCTGTGTACAAAGTCAAATAATTCTGTAACAGTGACGATTTTATTTTTGTTTTTATCCGCTTCACCTTTTAAACCTCTGATCAAGTAGTGACTAAAAATTCCTTGACGTAGTCCCTTATCTTCTAGTGAATATTCATCTCCTTTAGAAGATAACAACAAGGCAGTTCCTCCTTTAGAATTTTCAAAAGCATTATAATATTGTTTCAGGGTCGCTTGTACCGCCGTGTTGGAAGAAGCTGCTCGCATAGATAATAAGCTACCGGAGTGACAAGCATCTGCTAAGACCAGTTTATGCTTCGCCTTGGTTTCGCCAAAGACATCCTTGATATCCTGGTGTTGTAATTTATTATTAAAACCATCAAAATCCACCGGTAAGAAAGAACCCGGTAATCCGTGTCCGGAGTAATAAAGAATGACTACATCGTTTTCGTCTGCCTGTAAAAATACCTGACGCATCGTACGAATAATATTGGCGCGATTAGCATCATCATCGATCAATACCCGAATTTGTTCGTCGGGTAAAGCACCACCTTCGGGACTTTTTAAAAATGCATAAATATGGTAAGCATCGTCGTCCGTGTACTTAAGTACGGGCATGTGTACATAACGTGCGACTCCGACGACCACCGCCCAGATTTTGACATCCTCGTCTTTGACCACTTTTATTTTTTCTTTGGCGATCATTTCATTGGTCGCTTCTATTTCCTGAATTGGATTACCATATTCCCAGATGGCACCTACCTTTCGGCCAGTGGCATAGTACATGATTCCTTCTCCGTGGGGAGCGTGGCGTTTCCAGGTACCGACGTATTTATCGCTGTTGGCGTAGTAACATGTACCCTCTCCGTTCGGAACACCGTTGATAAATTCTCCAACCCATTTGGAGCCGTCTCCGTATGCATAAACCCCTACTCCGTCCGGACAATCTCCTCTGGTACAATCCGGCAATTCGTCTTTTGAAACCGCATTGCCATCAGCCTCAATAACTGCTATCTCATCCATACTGCTACCCTCTTCCACATATTTACCGTTCTGCCATAATCCCGCGATCTCGCTTCCATCTGCTTTATAGAAAGTACCCTGACCGTCTTTATAGTTGTTTTCCCAATGACCGGAATATTTATTTCCATCCTTATAAGTCATGGTTCCCTGGCCGTGTAATTTTCCATTTTTGAACTGGCCAACGTATTTATTACCACTTTTATAATAATACGTACCTTTTCCATTTTGGAGATCGTTGCCCCACTGGCCCGTATATTTGTCGCCTTTTTTAAATTCCATGGTTCCGTTTCCATGAAATTTACTTTCGTTAAAATTACCTTTGTAGACATCACCATTGGCGAATGTCATCTTTCCTTTCCCTTGACGGAATTGGTTTTTCCACTGACCTACGTAACGATTACCATTACTAAAGATCAGCATTCCTTCACCGTGAATTTTACCATTTTTAAAATCTCCCACGTATTTGGCACCGCTGGGATAGAGATAAGTTCCTTTACCCGTTTTACAATTGCCCTTTGTACATTGGGCGTGAACGGAAGAAAAAGAGAAAAGTGTGAACAGCGCCACAAGACTACATAGATTTTTCATAACACCATGGGTTTTGGAACTTTTAGACGATGGAAGTTTCCCAAGTAAGAGAAGACCTCAGAACGATACCAGTATAAGACTGCAAAATACTAATAAGGTTAAAGCAACGTATAAAAATTTTTTGATATAAATAGACTTTAGAGAAAATTATCAGCATACCGAAAAACATATGATCGTTTTTCTTTTAAGAATGAGAATTAATTTAAGAATGAAAATTAAAATGTAGGGCTGATTAGATAGGCAAATATTCTTTTTATTAGGATAATATTAACATAGGTATCTAACCCTTCTATAAATAAGTATATTGTGTAGAATAGTTATTATCTTTGAATGTTAAGGAATGACAACTATCCTTTTAATCAAAAAAAACAATTTTAAAATGAAAAATTATTTGCTCTTTTTCGTGCTGTTTCTTAGCATTCTAGGTTGTAAAGAAAAAGCGACCACTGCAAAAAGCGAAACAACCAATACGACAGAGGAAGCGACTGTCGCCAGTCATTTTGGAGAAAAAATTTCGGCAGAAGATGCGATCTCATACGATGCGATGCTGACCAGCCTGGGTACGCAGGATTCTATTGAAACCAAAGTAAAAGGAAAAGTAAGCGGTGTTTGCCAGGCCAAAGGCTGCTGGATGACCATCGTTTCAGCAGAAGAAGACAAGCCAGAAATGTTTGTTAAATTTAAAGATTACGGATTTTTTATGCCGTTGGATTTGGCTGGAAGAGAAGTCGTCATGGCTGGTAAAGCCTACCGCGAAGAAACTTCGGTAGACGAACTACGCCATTATGCAGAAGATGAAGGACAGTCTGCGGAAGAAATTGCCAAAATTACCGAGCCGGTGGAGGAGTTAAAATTTATGGCTTACGGAGTGGTGATTGTGGAAGAGTAAATGTCAGTATAAAGGGCTTTCTCATAAAAACCGTTTTAGCAATTTTTGCTTTTTTTTTTCCAGTCCTGCAGGTGTCAAATTATAAAGGTAGGTTAATCAAAGTAGATACAAGGCAATGCCTTGTATCTACTTTGATCTGTTAATATCAGCTTTCTATCTTTAAAATACATTCACACTTAGGAACGGCCAAATACTTTCCATTATATAACCATCCCCAATGCGTTTACTTCTTGCCTGTTGGTTGCTACTGCTGTTTTGCTTTCCGGCAAATATAGCATCCCAGTCTTTCGCCGACAGCTTACAGGAAGTACTCAATATTCAACCCGCCGATACCCAACGCGTACATCTTCTCAACGATCTGGGCTGGGAATATAAATACGACAACGAAACCAAAGCCCGTCAATATTTGCAGGAATCCATTTTGCTTTCCAAAGAAATAAATTTTAAAAAAGGAACAGCTCAGGCGTTTAACAATCTCGGGGTAGTCGCTGCCATTCAGGGAGATATTGATCAGGCCATGATCAACTACGAAAAAGCACTGACCCTCCGCCGGGAATTAAATGATCAAAAAGGCGTCGCCTCCCTTTACAATAATCTCGGTAATCTACAGGAAGAAAAAGGAGATTACCTGGGCGCCCTCGAAAACCTGCAACAATCTTTTGTCATCCGGCAACAACTCAGAGATACCCAACGAATGGCCCGCGTGCTGTACAATATCAGCTACGTTCACGAGCGAATGGGCAACTATCCCGAAGCGCTCGACTACGTACTCCGCCACCTCGAATTATTGGAAGGGACCGAAGACCCTTACAGCCTTTTCAACGCTTATACTTTACTCGGAAACATCAACGTCGAACTGGAAATCTACAACGAGGCCCTCAGCTATTACCAGCAGGCGCTCACTATCGCGGAAGATATCGGCGACGATTACGAACTAGCCATTGCCTATAATAATCTGGGAAATATGCTGGACGATCTCGCCGAGCAGGATTATAAAGATGAAAAATACAACGTAGCGCGTCCACGATTTGCACAAGCATTGAAATACCTGCAGCGTGCCTTGTCTATTTATCAAAAGACAGAAGATACCGAAGGGGCAGGCAACGCCAACAATAATATTGGCGTAGTTTATAAAAATCTGGGAAGTTATTTTTTAGAATTAGAAGAACAAGATTCTGCAGCTTTATATCTTAATCGTTCCTTGTCTTATCTAAATAAAGCACTAACAATCCATCAGACACTCAACAATCGAAAAGGGATCATTGAAACTTATAATGGCTTTGGGGATGTTTACCGACGATTGGAAAATACCGAAAAGGCGTTATCTTACACAAAAGATTATTTGGATTTAGCCATTGAAATGGACGACCAAAAGTTTATACAAAAAGCATATAAAGATTTGTCGCGCGTTTACGCAGATCTAAAAAAATACAAGAAGGCTTATAAGTTTAGAAAAAAATATGACGAAATTCGTTACGATCGTTTAAACGAAGATATTGTACAACAAAATGCGCGGCGACAGGCGATTTTTGGTGATTATCAGGTACAACTGGAAAACGAGCGACAGGAAAAAGAATTGGTCGCACAGGAAGCACAGTTGCAGCGTACGACCCTCTTTCGAAATTCTCTGATGATTGGTGCGCTGGGATTACTGGCCATTGCACTCTTGATTTATAACCGTTACCGGATCAAATCACGCGCAAATCAGAAACTGGCAGAGAAAAATAACATCATCGCTACGGAGAAAAAAAGGAGTGATGATCTCTTGTTAAATATCCTTCCGGCGGAGACGGCCCGAGAATTAAAAGAAAATGGTAAAGCAAAAGCCAAACAATATAGCTCAGTTACAGTTTTATTTTCGGACATTGTATCCTTTACGCAGATTGCCGAGACATTGTCCGCTACCGAACTGGTTACTTTATTAGATGATTGTTTCCGTGGATTTGACAAAATTGCGCTTAAATATGGTATTGAAAAAATAAAAACCATTGGAGATGCGTATATGTGTGTAGGAGGTCTCCCGGTGCCTAATGATACTCACGCGTACGACGTGGTACGGGCGGGAATAGAAATGCAGGTGTTTATAAAAAATTATAATCAAGTCCTGTCGAAACGAGGAATAACAGATCTGGCCATTAGAATTGGTATACATACGGGGCCAGTCGTAGCGGGAATTGTAGGTAGCACAAAATTTGCTTATGATATTTGGGGAGATACCGTTAACCTGGCGGCAAGAATGGAATCGGGCGGAGGAGCAGATCAGGTAAATATTTCTCGTACGACTTACGAGGCGGTAAAAGGTCGGTTTTCTTTTGAAGAACGAGGAAAGATTGTTGTAAAAAATAAAGGAGCCATCGAGATGTACTTCGTTGGTGCTGAAGTTGAAAAGTCTTAAAAAATTTGTTTAAGGAATAAAAATGGATTATTCCGCTATTAAAGATTTTATTTTGGGTAAGCTAGAAAAGGACTTGCCTCCTGATCTGTATTACCACGGATTGCGCCACACACTGGATGTCATGGCCGTTACGGAATCCCTATGCCTGGAAGAAAATGTCAATCGGCACGATACTCTTTTGTTAAAAACCGCTGCGTTGTTTCATGATTCCGGTTTTTTACGCAATAATTTGAATCACGAAGCCCTGGGATGCGATATTGTCCGGGAATATTTACCGGATTTTGGTTACTCTGAAAAGGCGATTGAAAAAATTTGCGGGATGATCCTTGCAACTAAAATTCCTCAATCTCCAAAAAACAAACTGGAAGAAATCATTTGTGATGCAGATCTGGATTATCTGGGTAGAGATGATTTTAAAGAGATAGCGGATACTCTTTTTGAAGAATTAAAAGCACTACAGTATCTCAATACACAGGAAGAATGGGATGCGATGCAAATTGCCTTTTTAGAAAAACATGTCTTTTTTACAAGAAGTAGCCGCACGAACCGAGAGCCAAAAAAAGCGGTACATCTTTCACATCTAAAAGAAAAAGTACAGAGAAACTGACCCTCTGGCGTTTCAGTAATTTCATTCTTCAGTTCCTTAGGATCGGGTACTAAATGAGTATGTATTTCAAATTATTAATTTTTTCCTGGACATTAGAAACAGTTGATTAGTGATTCGTTAATCGGTCCTTCCAACGCATAGGTATCGCCCTCTAAAGTATTTGAAAAATTCAAAAAAGATTGCAGAGAAGGTTAAGTTGACAGATCAACGTAGGAACAAGGCAATGCCTTGTTCCTACGTTGATCAATATGCCCAGTTATTTATTGCCTGTGGCACTAGTGCTAAAGGCTGTCTGAATGACGTTAGTCGGGCAAATCTCATTTTAGGCCCTTGATTGGCAAAAAAATTAGTTTGCCTAGAATCTGCATTTATTTAATCGACATTCCTTAGGATCAATAACAGAAAAAAGCACTTACCCGACTTTCATCGAATAAGTGCTTTTGCTGTGAGAGAAGGACTCGAACCTTCACGAGGAGGTTAGCCATAGTACAGGTTAATATAGTGGTCAACCCTAGCAATGCCGAAGCAAAACTTATACTACGTTTATTCCTTGATCCTCACCCCCGAGACAAGGGGGCATGGCTGCCAACTTTCATCACCTCACAGTGTTGAAACAATTAAGATAATCTTTCTTATCTCCTTTTGTTAATACAAATATAGGGCTAAAGATAGCTTCAATGCAAATTTTTCAATAAAAAGATTTAATTATTACAATTTTACTAATAAAACGTAATTGGAACAATCATATTTTTAAAATTGAACATTGAAAAAGGTCGTTTATTGAAATATTTGTAATGCCGCTGTTTACAACTCCTTATTTTTAAAAGTGGTTTTTTCGATTAGTTGACGAACCGTCCGATCCCTGAATACTTTTTGAATTTTATCTAAATGTCCAACGCGGTGAAGATCCGTCGCCAAAAAATCGACCATTCCTGCTTTTAATAATCTGATTCCCAGTTTTTTCTGACCATCCCCATAATGTCCAGCGAGCGAAAGAAGGTTGGTCTGAAAAAGACAGCCGGCTGTCTTTAATTTTTCAAATTGGTCAAACTGATCCATAAAATAGAGATAGCGCTCAGGATGGGCCAAGATCGGTTGATAACCTTTGGTCTTTAGTTGAAAAATAAGACTAAGGCCATTTTGTGAAGCGGAGAAAGTGGAAAACTCTACCAGAATGTATTTATTACCGAAAGAAAGCAATTCGGTATCACTTTCCAGTATTTTTGCAAAATAATCATCCAGAAAATATTCCGCAGCTGCCTCCACCGGAATTTCTATGCCCGCTACTTTGAGCCCCTCCTTAACTTTTTCCAGGCCAGACCGAATAATTTCAGGTGTATTTGGATAATAATCACCGATGATATGTGGGGTGGTAATGATTCGGGTATACCCCAGCTCAATTAAACCTTTAATCATAACAATACTATCAGTGACGGTTTTAGCACCATCATCAATACCAGGAATGAGATGAGAGTGAAAATCCGTTCCGAGGAAACGAAAGTCAGCTGGACCAGTTGATTTTTTACGAAAGAAAGAAAACACTTATTAGTTATTTATATGAATATAGTATTAAGGAATGAGAATTCAAAATACCATTCTTTCTACAGAAAAACGTAATTAACTTATATCGTTTTTGTAAAAAGATTATTTATTTGAAAAATGGGTAAAGGCATAGTACTTGATATAGTTTCTATACACCACCACTCCACTTATGTCACTATTAATTAATTTTATACCACCGGAATACCGGGAAAACCGGAAACTAAGAACCAGTATTCTACTCATTCTCACTGTAAATATTGGTATCCTTATTTACGCATTAATTATTGGTTTACTTTTCTGGAAGCTGGAATTTGATTTTGGTGTACGGCTTGCTTTCGCAACAATACTTGCCTCCCTGGCATTCTTTGCATTAACCCGGTTTAATAAGTCTACTTTACAGAATGGCTGCTATTTTACGTTTTGCAGTTTGGCTTTTTTTACCGCCATTTCTTTGGGTACCGGAGGAATTCACTCTCCTTACCTCCCTTGGTTTTTAACCGTTCCAGCCTCTATCTTTTTCTACATTAAAGAAAAGTATGCATTGCTCTGGATTTTCCTGACAATCGGTTGTGTGATATCAGTTGCCATGAGTAATATTTTAGGAATCAAGATTGCGGAGCCACTTCCGGATATGGTTTTAATTGGATTGAGAATTATCAATTTCACCATCATGACCTATCTGCTGGTCCGTATCGTCCAGTCTTTCCGTCATAGTTATCGTTACGTCAATAAAAAACTAAGCAAAACTGTAGACAAGCTGGAAGAGACCAACGAAGATTTACAAAATTTTGCCTACATCGCCTCGCATGATTTACAGACGCCATTAAAAAGTATCAATAGCACCATCAAGGCACTTAAAATACACCATAAGCATCAAGATCATCAACCGGATGCCATCGAGACCCAGTGTCTGGACTTTGTAGAAAACAACACTAAAAGACTCGCTAACTTAGTAGAAGAAATTCTAAACTACTCACGGGCAGGTCAGCACGAGGCAAATCTGGAAAAGGTAGACCTGAATAAAATTATCGAAGAAGTCCAGCAACAAGTGACTGCAACTGACCAATATCCAAATTTTGTAATAAAATCTGTCGCACTTCCTACGGTTGTTACTGACCGTACTATGATATTTCAGATTTTTCAAAATATCATTGAGAATGGTTTAAAATACAACGATAGTAAACATCCGGCCATCTTCATTGAGGTAGCACCAGATATGCAATTTGATCATCTTACTTTTACAGACAATGGTATCGGGATCAAAGCGGAAGACCAGAGTAAGGTATTTGGAATGTTTAAAAGAGTGGGCGAAACACAAAAATATAAAGGAACTGGAATCGGCCTGGCTATTTGTAAGCGTATTCTTGACCAGAATGGTGGAAAAATATGGTTGACTTCTATTATTGGAGAAGGAACCGTTTTTCATGTAGAAATTCCTAAAAAAAGCAAGCCAAACGCCTTGTCTAAGTCAAAAATCACCCAAACCGGGAACGAAATCAAGGCAGAGAAGGTTAAGTAATTGCTACCCAAGACTACTAGGGAATGAGCTAATAATATATGTTCAAAAATAAATTTCAATTCTCTTTAAAAAAAGAGCGTTAATTATTGCACTTATTTATATAAAAGAATACCTTTGTGCCGCTCAATTAAGGTAGGGCCATAAATCAGCGCTTCTTTTTTTGCAACGCCTCAATAGCTCAGTTGGTTAGAGCAACGGACTGTTAATCCGTAGGTCCAAGGTTCGAGTCCTTGTTGAGGCGCTATATCTAAAAACGGTATCACTTAATTGTGGTACCGTTTTTTTTTATCTTTGCTGAAAAAAAATTATGGCCGAAGGTTATATTAAAACAACTCATCCTACGCCCGCTATTGCGGAAATAACTTTTTTTCACCCAAAACATAATTCCCTCCCCGGTCATCTGCTCGCCGAGCTAAAAGCTGCTATTGAAAGCTGTGGTACCGATGTGGCGACGCAAGTCATTATTTTAAAGAGTGGCGGCGACCGTACATTTTGTGCCGGCGCCAGCTTTGACGAGTTGATCGCGATCAATGATCCCGCTACCGGAAAAGAATTCTTTCAAGGTTTTGCCGGTGTTATCAATGCCTGTCGTAAATGCCCTAGAATAATTATTGGTCGAATACAAGGTAAAGCAGTTGGCGGTGGCGTAGGTATCGCGGCAGCAGTTGACTATTGTCTGGCAACTAAATATGCCTCTGTCAAACTTAGCGAATTGAATATAGGTATTGGACCGTTTGTGATTGGACCAGCCGTAGAAAGAAAAATTGGTGGAGCTGCCTTCAGCCAGTTAGCGCTAAATGCCAACGTATTTCAATCAGCTCAGTGGGCCAGGGAAAAAGGGCTCTACGCAGAGGTCCACGATTCTGCCGAAGCACTCGACGAAGCGACTGTGACGCTGGCGCAGTACCTGGTCAGCACCAATCCGGAGGCACAACGATCACTCAAAAAAATATTTTGGGAAGGAACCGACCATTGGGACAGGTTGCTAGAAGAACGCGCTGCGATGAGTGGACAGCTCGTTTTGTCAGCGTATACAAAAGAGGTCTTAAAAAACTATGGTCAATCATGAAAATCATCAACGGAATATTAGCACTGGTTTTTTTTTGCTTCGCCGCCTTGCAGCTCAACGATCTCGATCCGTGGATCTGGATTAGCATCTATGGAGCTGTTGCCGTCTTGTGTGGCATGAACGCCTTCGGCCATTATGTGCCAAAGGTTGTTCTGGGAGCCATATTGCTTACTTTTTTTGGAATAGGCTGGTACCTGCCGGATTTTATTGGCTGGCTACAAAACGGTATGGATTCGATCACTTCTTCTATGAAAGCGGAGACGTCATACATAGAAGTAGTACGAGAGTTTTTAGGCCTGGTGCTCGTACTGGCTACGCTGGGGTGGCTTTACTGGTCGGGAAGAAAAACAATTTAATTACTTTATGATACAAATTGATGACTGAGTAATTAAAACATAGAACTTGTCTAAACTTCAATTTCAAAAGCAGTCAAAAGTGTAAAGTTATTTTTGAATCGTTCCGTAAACACTCCTTATACGCTATTAGCAACTTGTTCTTTAATCTTTTCGAGTTCGTCCTTCATTCGGACTACGATCCGTTGAATGTCAGAAGAGTTGGCTTTAGAGCCCAGGGTATTGATTTCACGACCCATTTCCTGAGAAATAAAACTAAGCTTACGACCTTTCTGTATTTGCGGCTTGTCCAGTTCCTCGAGAAAATATTTGCAATGTTGACTTAAGCGTACCTTTTCTTCCGTTACATCAATCTTTTCCAGGTAGTAAAGAATTTCCTGTTCAAAACGATTGGCGTCGATATTATCTTTCCCAACGTACTCATCGATATTCTTTTGCATTCGGCCCCGAATCACTTCTACCCGCTTTTTTTCGAAAGGATCAAGCACCTCCAGATCACTCATAATGCTGAGTACCCGCTGCCGACAATCCTTTTCCATGGCCGCACCCTCGTCCGTTCTGAATATATTAAATTTTCTCACGGCTTCTTTTATAGTCGCATCCAGTGCCAACCATTCATCCTCACTTAGATCAGCGACTGCGTTAGAAACAACGTTCGGTAATCTCAGAATTGCCTGCACAAGGCCATCCGCTGGCATATCTAACTCCCCCAGAATCTGCGACAGTTCATGATGATATTTTTTAAAAAGTGCTGCGTTCAAGCCATATTCACTATCTCCCTCGGCAGATTTAATATCGATGGACATATCGATTTTACCACGCTGGATATTATCGGTCAGATATTTTTTAATAACCTGCTCCTTCTCCTTATAATTTTGGGGGATTTTAATCCGTACATCCGTAAATTTACTGTTGAGAGAGCGAACTTCGATCGTAATCGTTTTCTCTTCAAAATGAGTGGTAGCCCGGCCGTAACCAGTCATTGATAGTAACATGTATTTTAGATTGAAAACATATTAAAAAAAAGAACATTATAGTAAAATATAGTATGCAAGGTTCGTTGTTTTTTTTGATTTACCCAAACTAATGTCTTCAAAAAGTAAAAAGACATTGATATTTACTGTTTTTTATATTTAAAAATAAGTAATTCATTAAAATAAATCCTTGATTTTCTTTCAATTAACCGATAAAAATGCGAAGTTTGCAGCGTTTTAAACCTATAATTTTTATTTATAACTGATTCTAAACCAATAGAATAAATGAGGAAAGCGGATTTAGTTGCAGCTATCGCAGAAAAAACCGGGGTCCCTAAAGTAGACGTACTGGTTTCACTAGAAACTTTCTTTAAAGAGATAAAATCTTCTCTTTCTGAAGGTGAAAATGTCTACATCCGGGGATTTGGAAGTTTCATTGTTAAAAAGCGAAAAGCCAAAGTCGGACGTCACATCAAAAAGAATATTTCTATCGAAATTCCAGAGCATTTTATCCCTGCTTTTAAGCCAGCCAAAGTCTTCATGGAACAGGTAAAGGACAAAGTTGCTGATCTACCAACGGATAATAGCCATAAGGAAGTCTAAACAGGATGATCTATGACTCGACTTCAAGTTTTCGTAGTGGCAGGTTCGGTGCTCTTCTTTGCAGTTCTTTATTTTGGTTTTGATACCAAACCAAGGGAACGACAAGAAATTGATGAGGCGCGCAAAAAGATTGCGGTAAAGACGGATATACAAGCTTTACTGGCAGAAGCACGCGAAGAATTAGCACCAGACGAGCTTACCTTTTTAGGCAGTGTTCATCAGGTTTTAAATGAAACTGAAACCGATTCGCTCAGAATTCCTATGTGGAAAGAGCTTTCCGGTGCCTGGTATGGCTATAATAGACCAGATTTGGCGGGGTACTACGCAGCGCTGATCGCAGGAGTTGTCAACACTGCTGATGCCTGGTCAATCGCCGGAACGACCTACGCAATTGGCGGTCAACGCCTCGAAAACGAAAAACATCGTATCTTTGCAACTGAAAGCGCCGTTGCTGCCTTTGAAAACGCCATTTCGCTGGACCCGGATAATGTTGCCCATCGTACCAACCTGGCCGTTTGCTACGTTGATAATCCGCCAAAGGAGAATCCGATGAAAGGGGTGCAAATGCTACTAAATCTGGATAAAAAATATCCCGAAGCTATTGGGGTGCAAAACACCCTGGCGCGTTTTGCGATCAAAACCAGCCAATTTGAAAAGGCAGCTGCCAGACTAGAGAAAGTTCTAAGCATGGACGCTGACAATAAAAATGCTGTTTGTCTCATTGCCAGGGCCTACGAAGGGTTAGGAGAGATAACAAAAGCAGCTACCTTTGACCAACGCTGTCAGGCGATGATGAAATAAAGGTGAACAATTAGACAAATTTTTTGTTTTATATATGTAAGTTGTTCAAGATTAAATCTTTAGATAACTTTAACATTTTTTTTTAATTTTTAAATTACAGTAATATGCCGTGTGGAAAAAAGCGAAAGCGTCATAAGATTGCGACGCACAAACGCAAAAAAAGACTTCGAAAGAATCGTCACAAGAAGAAGAAATAAATAATGGTGTACTTCGGTACATCTCTTATTTATTAAACTGAGCCGCGAGTCGGTTCGAGATATATCCGATGACTATATCAGTGTGGCTAATTTTTTAGCTGCTATACTGGTATAGTCGTTCGTGTATATTGACAATTAGGAATTGGGTGTCTCTGATCTGCTAGATTTTATAGTTAGATGCTTCTGTCCTTTTTAAATCTTTATTTTTAAGAATTAAGTAGATAAAGTAATTTTTTGATAATTAAATTGCGCTTAAAAGAGTGCTGCCTGAATACCAATTAGAACCAAAATCCCAAAAAAAGAAATTAATTGTTGACTGCTTACTCGTCAACAATTGCGTAAAACTTCTCTTCAGGCATCCTCTGGCAAACTTTTTATCTACCACTTCTACCCTCCTTTAACCATCTAACCTTGATGTATTTCTATCTATACGTCAAAAAAAATGGTAAGGGTTTCGCGATCAAAGAGATCGCTCATTCTATAAACCTGTATTGTGGAAAAAGAACTTATTATTAATTCAACACCTGCCGAAGTTGAAATAGCCTTATTGGAAAACTCCAAACTGGTAGAAATTCATCACCAAAAGACAAATACCAATTTTACCGTTGGCGATATCCTGTACGGACGTATCCGTAAACTAATGCCTGGCCTGAATGCTGCTTTTGTAGACATTGGTCATAAAAAAGATGCTTTTCTGCATTATACTGATCTGGGGCCACGTCTAAAATCTTTGCTCAAGTATACCCAGGGAACTGCATCGGGTGCCATCAATTCTTCTGATCTTGATAACTTCGTTATTGATCCGGATATTAACAAAAACGGGAAAATTGATCAGGTTTTAAATAAAAAAGATACCATTTTGGTACAGATTTTAAAAGAACCTATCTCTACCAAAGGTCCTCGGCTCAGTTGCGAAATTACCATCCCGGGACGTTATATTGTCTTGTCTCCTTTTTCGAACATCGTTGCTGTTTCTAAAAAAATATCCAGTTCAGATGAGCGTGCCCGTTTGCGTACTCTGGTAGAAAGCATTCGTCCCAAAAATTTTGGGATCATTGTTCGAACGGCAGCAGAAGGTAAAAAAGTGGCGGATCTCCACGAAGAGTTATCTATAATGCTCGAAAAATGGAAAACGGTACACGACCAACTGCACAATGCTACTCCACCCCAGAAATTACTAAGCGAACTGGATAAGACAACCAGTATCATGCGGGACATTCTCAGTGATTCTTTTAATAGAATTGTGGTCAACGATAAAGTGCTATATAATAATGTCAGAAATTTCATGGCTTCTATTTCTCCCGAGCAGGTAAACATCGTGAAGCATTATAAATCAGCTCGCCCTATTTTTGATGCCCACGGAGTGACACGCCAGATAAAATCTTCGTTTGGAAAAACGGCAACCATGAATAGTGGTGCCTATCTCGTAATCGAGCACACGGAGGCAATGCACGTAGTCGATGTTAATAGTGGACACAAAGTGACCAGAGGTAATCAGGCAGAAGCAGTCCTGAACGTAAATCTGGAATCTGCAGATGAGGTAGCCCGACAGCTGAGATTGCGGGATATCGGCGGAATTATCATCATAGATTTTATTGATATGCGTGTGGCAGAACATCGTAAACTTCTGCTCAACCGGATGCGCGATGCCATGAAAAAAGATCGAGCGCAACATACTATTTTACCATTAAGTAAATTTGGTTTGTTACAGATTACCCGACAGCGAGTACGGCCGGAAGTTAATATTAGTACTGCTGAACTTTGCCCATCTTGTAACGGAACCGGAAAAATCAATCCTTCTATCCTGCTCACGGATAATATTCAAAGAGATTTAGAATTTATTATTCAATCGAGACCTAAAGCAAAATTAACCTTGCACGTTCACCCATACATAGATGCATATCTAAAAAAAGGTATTCGCAGTATTCAGGTTAACTGGTACTTGAAATATTTTAATTGGATAAAAGTAAAACCAAATTCAGATTTCCAATTAATGGAGTATAAATTTTTTGACTCGAATGAGGATGAGATTCGATTAAATTAAGAAAAGGAAAGAGAGCAGCTGAGAAAATCGGTTGCTCTTTTTTTATACGTAGGATTGATTTTGCCACTAAGGAACAAAGGCGCTAAGTACTCTTCTATCGTAAAAATTTTCTTTTCTTCGTGCCTTTGCGGCCTTCATTCTTTTTTGCTAGAAGTATAAACGCTAGAAATTTAATAAGGACAACCACAGCCTCCAGCTCGACAAGAAGCGAAAATTAGTAGTATTACTAAGAAAAACAGTAATTGATAAGCGGCTTTCATTTTTTTCATTTCTTATTATTTAGAATTGTAAAGGCTTATCAAAATAACTATTTTAATTGAGTACGTGACAAACTAGAGGGAATAGAAATTGCTTGTTGGCCTGTTAGCTATTGGCTTGTTGGCTTCCCTTATACGTAATATACGTTCGAAGGAAGCTAACTGGCATTGATAAAAGCCCATAATTTGTCACGCACTCATTTTACTTTAACTTTCTACTTATCTTCGTGCCATGGCGTCACCGTTTCCTAATATCATTATTGCTCCGCTCAATTGGGGGCTCGGTCATGCAACCCGGTGTATGCCTCTGATCAATGCCCTACTCGACCGAGGTATTCGTCCCGTCCTTGCCTCTGATGGTGCGGCGCTTGCGCTGCTACGCAAAGAATATCCTGATCTAACAACCTTAGATTTACCTGCATATAATATTCAATATCGTGGAAATAACATGATGCTTACTATGGGCGCGCAACTTCCCAAAATTGTCAAAGCGATATTTTCCGAACAACGCGCGATGAAAAAGATAGTACGAGATCACCAGATTGATATAATTATTTCGGACAATCGCTACGGTATTTTTCATCCGGATTGTCGAAATATCTTTATGACGCATCAGTTAAATATAAAAATTCCGAATAGTATTTTAGAAAAACTAGTCGCTCAAATCAACCACCGCTTAATTCGGCGTTTTGATGAATGTTGGGTACCCGATTACGCGACAGTACCACGGCTCGCGGGGAGCTTATCTGAAAATCCTGGACTACCCATCGTCAAATATATCGGACCTTTGTCACGGATGAAAAGCGCACATTTACCAATAAAATATAAGATTGCCATTGTACTTTCCGGGCCGGAACCACAGCGTACTAATTTAGAAAACATATTGTTAAAGCAATTGAAAACCTACGCTGCCAAGGTATGTTTTGTACGGGGTATGGTCAGCGATACGCCTCCACCAACTATTAATAACAAGAATATTTCTATCCTCAATTATTTGACAACAACTGATTTGAATCAAATTCTGAATGAAAGTGAAATTGTTATTTGTCGATCTGGCTACAGTAGTTTGATGGATTTGGTAAAATTAAATAAGCGGGCTATTTTAGTTCCGACGCCGGGGCAGACGGAGCAAGAATATCTGGCGGAGTATCTGGCGAGTGCTGGAGGATTTACCACATCTAGTCAGGATAAATTTGATCTTGAAAATAGCCTTTTGGCGTTAAAGAAAATCACGAAAACGACCTGGCCCGAAGAGAACAGTTTGACAGCTTTACTGGACGAATTATTGAAGGATTAAAATAAAAATGCAATTTATAAATTTCGTCTACTTCCGATTAAACTGGCTCATTGTATGTGCCATTCCGATTGTCCCAAAAGCCTCCACTGTATCCGCAGCGTAGCTTAATATTTCCGGAACCGCTACCGCTTCTTTATCCGACCATTTACCGAGCACAAAATCCACTTGGCGACCGCGCGAAAAATTGCTGCCAATCCCGATTCGCAAGCGGGGATATTTGCTGGTACCGAGTACTCTTTCGATGTCCTTTAGCCCATTATGACCACCATGCGAACCTTTTCCTTTTAGACGCTGTGCACCAAAATCAAGATTCATATCGTCGACCAGAACGAGTAAATTTTTTACTTTAATTTTTCGATCCTGCATCCAGTAGTTGACAGCTTTACCACTGAGATTCATAAAGGTAGAAGGTTTGAGCAAGACAAAAGTGCGGCCTTTGTGTTTAAATTCTGCGACATCACCCAGTGTTTTATTAGAAAATTTCACATTGTAGCGACGCGCCAGCGTATCCACGACATCAAAGCCTATGTTATGTCGGGTACCATCATATTCTGCGCCCATATTGCCAAGGCCGGTAATCAAATATCTCATTGGATCAGGTTCAATTTCAGGAGTAGAAAAATAAGCTTTAATACGGGCAAAAATATTCATAAAATAGGTATAACAAGTTGGTCTGTAAACGAATATCGTTAAATTTCTGCTTTGATTTTAATAAATCGGCTTATCTTGGTGATAATAACTAATTAAATTATTTGAATCATGGAGCCAAAAGGTAAAACGCCAAAGTGGTTAAAGCGGTTACAAAAGGAAAGCTGGAACCTGGAATTATTAATTTCGGGGTTCTCTATATTTTTACTTTTTCAGGGGGTAGGAATGATCGAGGGCTTAATGGGGCAAGTCGGTGTACATTATATGGGTGGACTGTTGGGTTTTTCTATGATGATGGTATTAATTGTTTTGAATCTTAGTACACATATTTTGATATTCAATTTAGTACTGCACATTCTAATCCGGGGATTCTGGATCGGCACCATTGGGCTGAATTCAGTTAAAAATAAAAGTACCTTCTCTACTCTGAATTATACAGAAAAATTCAATATTCACCTCAACGAGCGGTTACTTCCGCTGGAACGATTGATTATCCGTCTTGATAATTTTTGTAGTGGAATTTTTGCTTTTACATTTTTGATTCTTTTAATGTTGGGATCTCTTTTTTCAGTGCTGATTGTACTGGCACTAATCATTGGAGCCATCAGTAAGGTAGAATCCTGGTTTTTTCCGGATCAGGGAGCATCAATGAGTATTGTGTATTTAATTGTTTTTCTAATATTTATTTTTACCGGACTACTCTACCTCCTGGATACCATCACACTGGGTAGCTTGAAAAAAATAAAGTGGTTAGAAAAAATTTATTATCCAATATATCGCCTCTTTAATTTTATCACTTTCTCTTACGTTTACAGTTCCATTTATTACCATTTGCTGACCCGTTTTGCTAAACGTTATTTAATTCTGACGATCATATTTTATCTAGGTATATTTTTTGTTGGCCCTTTTTTTACTTATAACTATTACCGATTTTATCCGGATAACGAAACTAACAGCGAATTATTTACGAATACCTATGACGACGAGCGTACCTCGACACAACAAATCACTACGGCCAGTATTCCCAGTTTGATTATAGAGCATTCCTTTTTGCCCTTATTCATTCGCTACGATATAAAGCACAATGAAATATTATTAAAAAATTGTACCGACTACGAACCGAGTAAAAAAAGTGATTTCACCTCGGGCATCCATCTCTCTTCGGAAGGGTTTTCGATGGATACACCTGAGGTAGAAGAAGCCGATCCCGAAAAATTACTAAATTGTTTACAACAGCATTATCGGCTTTACCTAAACGATTCTCTATATCAGCAAAATGATTTTTACTTTTTCAGACAACCCGGAATAGTTGGAGAAAAGGGAATCAGAACCGTACTCGATATTGCCGACTTACCACGAGGAAAAAATTTGTTGAAAATCACTCAGATGGCGCTCGACACCGCGGAGGTAGCCGTCGAAAAAAATTACGTGACCATTCCATTTTGGAAAGAATAAAATCCATAAATTATGATGAAAGGCGATGTTCCTTCCAAGAAAAAAATCCCGTTTAAAATCAAAGCGCCATTTCGAAATTATCTAAAATCCAATGGACGTGTTATTGATTTGCCGCTACAATACAGTGACCTGCTGCGATACGTGGAATCTACTTCATTACTCGACATCGAAGGAAACGATACACTTTGGGAAACCGTTTATTATAGTCATCAGGATCAGGATGAGATTGAAAAAGCACTGACGCTAATTTATGCTTTGTTGAAGACCGACGGAAATACGCAGGTACTCGAACACCTGCAAGTGGCCCGTATTGACTTTTGTACTTTTGGCAATACACAACCTTTTCGGGTACGGATCATCAATCGAC
>ENA-ORXT01002733-ORXT01002733.1-marine-metagenome-genome-assembly--contig:-NODE-2733-length-20521-cov-8.683966_pt1 | contig 20521 bp, 15 predicted proteins | sample MGYA00237868_ERZ511482 | MGnify/ENA metagenome assembly ERZ511482
TACCAAAGAAGGAAGCAGAAATGCTTCCTTCTTTTTTTTGCTCATAGTTTACCCATGGTAACATAATTATGTAACTTAACGGCAATAATATCAACATACTACCTATACATTTGGAAAAGTCAAATGCTATATTTCAAAAAACGCAGATGAACAAAAAAATTGTAATCCAAGGCATAGAAGGATGTTTCCACCAAGAGGCAGCCTTGGCCTATTTTGGAGATAAAGCATTAGAATTTGTTTGCGCAGATGACTTTGAAGCACTGGCATCTACCGTGGCTGCCAAGCCTATGACCCATACCGGCATCATGGCTATCGAAAATAGTATTGCAGGAACAATTTTACAAAATTATCGGATACTGCGGGAGTACCAACTCCGGATAGTCGGAGAAATCTACCTCAAAATTCGACACAATTTGATGTGTCTGCCAGAAAAATCTATAGAAGAGATGACCGAAGTATGGTCACATCCCATGGCGCTCAATCAATGCTTACCCTTCCTGCGCAAATATCCTCATCTCAAAATGGTGGAAACAAAAGACACGGCGCTTTGTGCTAAAGAGATTAGTGAAGGTAAGCTAGCGCATGTAGCTTGTATCGCCAGTAAGACAGCAGCAGAATTGTATCAACTAGATATCTTATCCAGTGGAATTGAATCTGAGAAGCACAATTATACCAGATTTTTTATAGTTCAAGACAATACTATTTCAGTACCGGCAGGTAACTTCGATAAAGCGTCAATATATATAAAACTACTTGACAAACCAGGCAGTTTATACGAAGTATTGCGTATTATCAAAGATCGTGAAATAAACTTGAGTAAACTCCAGTCCTACCCCATTCCTGGAATGGTTGGTTCCTATTACTTTCACTTAGATTTGGAATTTGGTCAAGATAAAAATTATGCGAACTGCATTCAAGATTTGCAAAGGGCAACAGATCTCTTAGAGGTACTTGGTGTCTATAAAAAAGCCAGTGTCGAATATGCTATTTAGTATCTTCCTGCCCATTCAAATACTCCACGGCAAACTCCAGAACAGTATCTGTTTCATTAATCAAATCCTCCTTTGTATACTTTTTGTAGATATCAGGCAAGACTCCTTTTCTAAAATCTTGGGCACCATCGGCTACATCATAAGTTAATTTAATAATCGGAACCCTTATTTTCAATTTTGAATTATCAAGTTTTACGTATTTGGAGAAACCTGCAAAGGCTAAAAAATAACTACCACCAGCTTCCTCGCCGATAAGCGTTGCTCTCTGTCGATACTTGAGTATAGCAGGCGTCAGCGCAGCCGCAGAGTAGCTGCGCTCGTTGATAAGTACAACAAGATCCCCCGTAAATCTTTTTTTACGCGGCTTAATGTCTTTTTTGCTGAAACGGGTAAGTATATAATCGTCTCCTCTCAGCTCCTTCTTTGAGAAAGCAAAAAGCAATTTTTTAAATAATGATTTCTTCTCCCCTTTAAAATCTTTCTTTACACTGGCTTCTTTTACGATCAAATAATCCTCCTCTAAAAGATAGCGCGTTAGGTGTTTGATATTATCGATGGCTCCACCGCCGTTATTTCGCACATCTATTATAAGCTTGTCTACATTATTCTCTCTTATAGCCGAAAACGCTTTCTTGAACTTGCCTTTACTTTTTTTGAACATCCCCTTGTCTCCAAAGGAACTAATCGTAATCAATCCCACCTTACCATCCTCTATGGTATTATACTTTACTGGAGAATCCGCTTTATTTTCTGCTTTTTTTATTTCCTTAAGGGCGTTAGGCGGAATAGCATCTATAGTGTAAATTTGTTTTTCTTTAGTTTGACTATTGATCAGACTAACAACAAACTTATCTTTTAGTCCATAAAATCTGGCATACCCACCAGTAAAACCAGCTACAGCCCAAAGCCGTTCTGGGTAATGATAGTCTCCATCTGCACCTTTGTGATACTTCGCTATCTTATCTATTATTTCATCAATCTCTACGGTGTCGATACTCAAAATTTGGCTCCCACGAGGAATCTCTACACTGCCAATATCGAAAGGCTTTTCTAATAACACTTCATTATTCAGCATCACTAAAGAAAGTGGGAAAAGCTGTGGCTTATCTCGATCTTCTTTCTCTTTATACAATTTATGCGCAAACTGAATATTCGTATGCCCACATTTGATGGTATCAATAATTGGCTCTAACAAATCAAAAAAATCCATCCTGCTCATAGAATCAGGCAATGAAGCAATGCTTTCTTCTAGCATCTGCTCCACGACATCCTTTGGAGTGTAGTAATCTAGTCCTGGATGAATAGCCAACAATGTTTTCTTCAGTTGGTTAATATCCTTAGTCAGCTTTTCTTTCGAAAAATAAGTTTCTTGCGCAGGAAGTGCAAAAAATGAAAATATAAGGATAAACAATATGCAGGTTCTAATCATAAGTTTTTTTGTATTTATCGGCAAAAATTATAGCGTCGAGTTTACCAATACTTACGCAATATAGATGGTCTCTCTCAGGTATGAAAGAATTATAATGTTTTTAAGTAATTTTTAGGAATCTTGTAGAGATGTTTATTTACTTTACAAATATGCGGTCGATCCATTTAACATTTATTTTTCTGCTGGTTCACTATTGCGCTTGGGGACAAGAAGTTCTCTCGTCAAGAATAGCGAATTACACCATTGATTTGACCTTAGATGTAGATCAAAAGCAGGTCAATGCAGTGCAAACCATTGTCTGGCAAAACACTTCTAATACACCCGTTACAGAGTTGCAGTTTCATCTATATTATAATGCTTTTAAGAATTCAGAATCAACCTTTATGCAAGAAGGCTCCATTGGCGGAGGATTGTCTTCTGCATCTATCGAAAATTGTGATTGGGGCTGGATTCAAGTACAGTCTATTGTAGACAGCACCGGTATAGAACTTATCGGCGATGCCGAATATATCCAACCAGATGACGATAATGATAAAGATCAGACTGTACTGCGCATACCTTTAAGATCATCTGTATTACCAGGTCAAAGTGCTACTTTTGATCTTAAATGGCATTCACAGATACCTAAGATAATGCCTCGTACTGGCTACAATAAAGATTACTTTTTTATGGTTCAATGGTTTCCAAAACTTGGTGTGTATGAAACTGCTGGGATGAGATATGCTGAAAAAGACCAATGGAATTGCCATCAGTACCATGCTAAAGGAGAGTACTATGCTAATTTCGGCAACTATGATGTTTCTATCTCTGTACCAAATGACTTTATAGTTGGTGCGAGTGGATCGCTTGAAAGCAAGGTTGAGAAAGGAGATCTCACGACATGGAAGTATAAAATAAATGATGTCATAGATTTTGGGTGGACGACTTCACCAAACTTTCAAGAGATACACGAACAGTGGCAAGACGTAGACATCAAGATGCTGTGCTACCCAGATCACGTACACTGCGCACCCCGTTATTTTGGTGCTGTCAAAGCGGCCTTTGAGTTTATGGACAATCATGTTGGCGACTATCCTTATAGCACGCTTACTATTGTAGACCCTCCCATTCATGGTTTATTTACGGGAGGTATGGAATACCCGACTTTCATTTCTTCAGTGAGTTTTTGTTTTCTACCGATAGGCATTCGCACACCAGAGACTCTAGTGGTACATGAATTTGTACACCAGTATTTTATGCAGATGGTTGCCACCCACGAGGTAGAAGAGCCTTGGATGGATGAAGGAATTACGACCTACTTTGAGGGCAAAATTTTGGATGGCTATTTGGGGGAGCATCAGTCTACTATCGACTGGCTGGGTATCAAAGTGGGTAACGCTGCATTTAATAGAGCAGAGTTTTTTTACAGTAACAATCCAAAAATAGCGCCTTCTAGTACCAAAAGTTATGAGTATACAGAAGGTGGTTATGGAGAAATTGCCTACAACAAAACAGCCCTCTGGCTAACTACTTTGGAAGGGATCGTAGGCGCACCCACTATGGAAGAGATCATGAAAACCTATTTCGAAACTTGGAAATTCAAACATCCATGCGGATTAGATTTTATTGATATAGTTAATCAAGTAGTAATCAAAAATCATGGCTCCAAGTTTGGCAAAGACATGAATTGGTTTTTCGATCAAGCCCTTTATGGCACCGATCTATGCGACTATACGGTAGCTAGTATTTCAAATGACCCCATAAAATCTCCTACTGGGTATTTAGAGGATTTTGAAAATTGTACTAGTGAGATAAATGCGCTTACTACTTTCCAAAGCAAGGTAGTCATCCATCGCTTAGAAGGCATGCAGTTACCAGTAGAAGTTGAAATCACATTTGAAAATGGCGACATTGAAACCCGAGAATGGGATGGCATAGATAGAGCGATTACTTTTGAATTTAATAATAATCATAAAATCTCAAAAGCGGTAGTTGATCCTAATGGAAAGTTACCTATAGATATGAACTGGATAAACAATTCGTATGTCGTGAATCCAGATAAAACGGGTGTGCATTATTATTTTTCTAAAATGCTTTTGGCTGCGCAGCGCACCTTAGAAAGTTTGATGGTTTTGATATGAGAAATATAATTCCAACATATATCAGTGGTATCAAGCTGCTTTTTTTAAAGTGGAAAGCCTGGCTAATTGTCTTGGCCTGCAACATTATTTTTGCCATGTTGATTGCTAAGCCTTTCAATAGTTTACTGGACACAGTAAGTGGACACAGCGAGGCACCTTTACTTGGTCTGTTACGTTTTGATTTTAATTTTATCGCGGATGTGATTAACAATCACGGTTCCGAACTCCAAGTTCTAGTTGGTCAGGCTGCGGTGTATGCATTTGTATACTTATTGCTAAATATTTTTCTTTCAGGGGGATTGATAGAAAGTTATCTGCATGTCTTTGAGCGATTTGAATTCCGTAAATTTTGGTTCAATTGTGCCAAGCACTTTTGGAGACTATTCCGATTAGCTTTATATTTTATAGGTGCTCAATTATTTGTTTTGGGGACCTGTATATTTGTCTACACAAAATTGGGCTTATCGCCATTTGAGTTAGAGTCCGACGGTGATTTAATCTTTCGTACTCGCGTAATTTTTGCCGTCTTTATCGTTTTGATGGCGTGGACAGATATGGTAAATGAGTATGCAAAAGTAAAAGTCGTCTCATCAAGCGAAGGAAAATTCATCCTTCCAATATTGATTAGCGTTAAATATTTCTGTTTAAAACATTTCTTTCCTATCCTACTTTTATTCCTGTTGTGTGTACTTTCCTTTTTATTAATCTTAGGGCTATACTCTTTAGTCAACAATATTTTTGTCATGACTAGTTTGAGCTCTATCATTCTAGCGCTGATTATTGGTCAGATTTATTTGTTTTTACGGATTGGTACACGACTACTATTTACCAGTACTGCAGTTGATTATCTGAGGTCTACACATTGGGGCAAAGACCGCTCATAAGTTTTTATACTATCTTGAATTTTTTGGGAGTGCCCCCATTTTTCGCTCGAAAAAGAGCTCAAAAATGGGGTCAGGCTCTACAGGACTCCGCTGCCGCTGCGGTCCTTCACCGTGGAAAAAACGGCTCGGACGGCTACCTAATGGCAGCCTCCTTCCGATCCTTCACTCGGAAATATGCACGCCGCTAAATCCTGAACCCAACGCTTTTGGTATGTTTTTCGATTGTATATTATACAGTAATCAACACATCTGAGTCTATTTCAGATATGAAACTTTAATTTAATATATACTACTATGATAAAGAGTATCCTTACCATCACTATTCTTGCAGGATTACAATTAGTTTCTTTTGCACAGCAAGACGCAGCCACTATGATCTACAATGAAAATGTAGAACTAGTAAGTAAAACAGTTGCCGAAAAATCCGACATCACAGGTTCTATTGCTAATGTAGGTGGATGGAATATATTTATTGACGATGCTAAGGTTGAAATTAAAGAAAAAGCAGTTAAGCAATTTTCTGATAAGGATATGCAGTCTTTGCTACAGACAGGTTTTAAATTCGCTAAGAAGAACAAATCAAAAAACGCTTGCTATAAATATCGAATTGCGACCAATGTAGATGGGACTCAAGACATGTTTTTATATGAGTGTGGATTTTAATGGAAGATAAGATTCTAGATTAATTTCATACCAGACTGCATCTGCTATCCCATCACAGCAGTCCTCTTTTCAAAAAATGCATGCCGATCTTTTCAAGAATTCTGATGGAAGCAAAATTTACTTTTGCCGTGCGACCTACTATTTCAGATAGCGCTAAGTGATCAAAACCATATTGCAAACAAGCAGCTGCGCACTCAGATGCGATCCCTTTACTCCAGTGTTCTTTTTTGATACGATAGCCGAGATCAACCATACCATCAGCATGTTGTTTCAAACCGCACCAACCTAGATATTGCCCAGAAAGTTTATCTACTATCACCCACCTTCCAAATCCATACTTCCTAAAGTGATCATAGCTTAGGATAAACGTCCTGGCATCCTCTTCATTTTTAAATGAGACATCACCTGTGTATTGTCAGCACTTTTGGTACTGCATTGAGCAGATACATATCACGCGCATCAGAGACCTGTTTCTCATGAAGGTTGAATCGTTCGGTACTTATAATACTATCCATCACGCCTGAAATTATCATTCAATACGGAATACATTTTCTCTGCTGCAAGATCCCAGTCGTATTTATTTCTCTGTAATTTTGCAGCCTCTATTAATTTCTTCGCTAGAGCAGGCTCTCCGATAATTTTAGACATCGCCTGAGAAATATCTTTAGGATCTTTAGGATCTACTAGTAGCGCCGTTTCGCCCGCCACTTCTGACATAGAACTCTTTTGAGTAGTAATCACTGGTACTTCACAGTGCATCGCCTCCAGTACTGGTACCCCAAATCCCTCAAAGAGCGATGGATATACTACAGCAGCTGATGCAGCCATTAGCCTAGACATAATACTGTCTTCTACAAAGCCTAAAAATTTAATTCGATTTTGATGTTTGCTTTGCTCATAGGCCTCTTTTATACCTGCGCTCTTTCCTGCACTTTTTCCCGCTATCAATAGCTGTACTCCTGCATGTTTCTCTGCGAAGATGTCAAATGCCTGTATCAGTCTACTGATATTCTTACGTGGCTGCACAGCACCTACGAAGAAAAAGTAAGGATTGCCATCGGTGTTTTGATTTCTAATCACTTGCTGCTCTGAAGCTGCTAACGGCTTAAATATCTCTCGGCAACCATTGCCTACTACACTAATTTTACGGGGAGATACGTTCGGAAATTGCTGAAGTAAATCTTGTTTTCCATGCTGCGAAACCGAGACAATGTGTTTTGCCTTATGGATATACTGTGGAATATATTTCCGATAAAATCGTAAAACGTTATCTTTTATTTCTTCTGGATAATGTAAGTATGCGAGATCGTGCAATACCAAGACCGTTGGTGTATCCGTCTTCACGGAGCAATGTCCGTCGAAGGATAGAAATACATCTGCATTTAGCTTACGTAGTATTCTAGGTATTGCATACTCGAACCATAGCACCCATAGCGTTGGATGACGAGAAGGAATAATGGTCTTGATGCTTTTTACATTCTTTGCAAAGATGTACTCTGGAGCTAATGGTCGATCATGGATAAAGATAAATTCATCTTCTGGATGACTCAAAACCATGCGTTTTAATATTTCATAAGTATACCAGCCAACACCTTCAAATTTACCTTTGATTAAGAATCGTGTGTTAACCGCTATGCGCATACGTTTACTATGTTTGAGGTGCAATTTACCCAAGAATGTTTGAATCTTCAGTGTAGAGTGATCTTTTAATAATCGGACTCGAATAAGACGCTGCACATCTAATAGCAATAATCTAAGATACTCAAGGGTGCATAAACTTGTAATCGCAATATTAAGAACAATTGTCGTTCTGGATGCCATAAATTTCATAAAATCAGGTTTTTGATTTTACGTATATACCACTAAAAAAGCCATGCACGACGGATAATTGCATAAATTTAGATCTTTAGGCTTAATATTTAGACCAAATTGCGTTCAATATACTTCATTAATCAGGTTTCAGCATTTAGCACATATCCGATATTTCACCCCTTTAAACAGTTTTCTAAATAGGAGTTCTTTATCTTGGTATCAAGGAAAAATCCAGCTCGCTGGAATCAAAATTAGAGAGATATGTCAAAGACACCTTCAAACAAGCTGTATAAGCTAGTCAAATCGTTGAGCGCTGCAGAAAGACGCTATTTCAAAGTCATTGCCAACAAGAAAGGAGATGCTTCCAATAAGTACCTATTACTTTTTGATGCCATCTTGCATCAGAACGAATTTGATGATGAGGTACTCATGGAAAAAATATACAAAGGGGCAGAAGTAAAAAGCAGAAAGTTTTCTGAACTCAAAGGGTACTTATTTGACGTGATTCTAAAAACCTTGCAATCCTACGACGAGAAGTCCTCAGTGTATAACAAGATATCAAACCTGATGCATAATGTAGATGTCCTCTTCAAGCGAGGACATATGAAATTATGTAAAGAAGAACTAAAAAAGGCTAAAAAACTAGCCTTACAATATGAAGAGTTCACTACCCTGTATGAGATACTAAAATGGGAAAAGTGGATTGCGCACACTATGATCGATGTCGATTTTCTTCAAGAGGAGTTGAGTCGTATTGCTGCAGAGGAAAGTTTATACCTGGAGCAACTCCGATTGCTTTCCAAGTATCGGAATATTTTTTTGGAACTCTATTTAAAAATTAAAAGTCGAACTGGGCTAGATGACATAACGCATATCAGAGAAAGTGAACTGATGTTGAAAAAGAATTTCAACTCTCACCGTACTTGTGTATTGTATTACCGCGCCAAAGCATTTTTAGCATACATCCAAAAGGACACCCAAGGTTTTCATGATTTTTCTAAAAAACTATTGGAAGAAATGGAGTCGCAACCTCACTTTCTGAAGGAGGAGGTGTCAGAGTATATCTCTGCGCTACACAACTTCTGTGTGAGCTGTACAAATAATCGGGATTACGAAAAACTCTATGAGGCCAATGAAAAGATCAAGATAATCCAACCATTGAATATGGATGATGAGATTAAGATTCATCGCCAATACATGCAAAACTTTTTTGTCTACTGTGTCCGAACTGGAGACTTTGCTAGCGCGAAAAAAGCTTTACCAGAACACCTAAAAAAGGTCAAGTCTTATAAAACAAACGTATTTGATAATCAACAATTTTATTTTCATTACGCATATATCCACTTTGGCTCGGAGGACTACGACACTTCGCTATTCTACCTCAATAGCTGGCTAGATCTGCCAAGTACCATCGACAATCCGAACTTACAAATGCTCTCTAGAGTATTTAATCTAATCTTGCATTTTGAGCTAGGAAATAATGTACTCCTGGAGTCGCTAATCAAATCAACGTATAGATTTCTAAAAAAGGAAAATCAACTGCTGGAAATAGAGAAGGCTTTTATATCTTTTATTAAAACGGTAATCAAGGCGCAAGGAAAACGAGCCATCAACGCTTGTTTCTTAAAGTTCAAACAGCAATTAGAATCTATAACTGGATCAGAGCAAGCAAGTATAAGTGCTTTTGACTTGATGGCCTGGGTAGATAGTAAATTGTTGAATGTCAGTTTTGCGGAAGTGGTTAGCAACAATTTGGACAAAAGCAAGAATATAGTTGCATAAAAAAACCAAACATTTTCCCCACATAAAATGGGAAATCAGTTTGGTATAATTCAGTTTTCTAAAGGTTCAAAAAAGGTGAAAAAGAGATTATAAACCTCCTTTAATCCATCCTTGCTTGATTCTTACTTCATTATCGTCATCAATAATGCCACCTCTACCTCCAGACCAAGAACTACCTCCACCTCTATTTTTTCTTCCTCCTACCATCTGCAGCTGCTCCTCTTTAGTCATCTGTGTAGCTTTTGTTGACAGCTCTTCGAAACTCATTTTCTTCTCTTTCATAATCCTTATTTTTGGCGATTAGTAATAATTATCGGTATAGTAATATCAATATAAGGATAATTATACAAAGACATTGACAAAAAAAAGACATTAATCAGGTTCCCGAATGACTCTTGATGGCTTTTATCGTTTCCCATACCAATGGAGATTCATATCCTTTGGTGATCGCAAACTTGGCAGCTTTGCCCACTTCTTCGAAAGTAGCGTCATTATCTAAGCGCTTTATTAGTAACTGCTCGAGCGTCTGGCAGTATTCTTCTTCATCTATTTCTTGCATCCCTTTCTTTATACAATATGCAGAGATTCTTTTAAATTTAAGGCCTTTCAGTATTTTATATCTGCCCCATTTCTTTATGCGGAATTTACCACGCACATAGGATTGTGCAAATCGTTCTTCGTTGAGAAAATCTTCTTCGATCAGATCGGTCATGATGCGTTCGAGTTCATCACCATACACTTTGATACTGATGAGCTTTGTACGTACTTCGGAATGGCAGCGATCTTGATAGGCGCAGTAATGTTGGAGCTTTTTGAGCGCCTCGTCATAGGTAAGGTATTTTGTATAATTTGCCATGTGGGGTAAAGATATGAAATAGTAATATACCCGCAATGCTGATTTAATTGTACAGTCGCGACTCACCGAAGGTGACCAAGCGTGTCGCTCGGAGAGCGAAAGGGCAAGCGGTGGTAGTGGCATCCCGATTGTGTCCCCTGCTACCATAGAGACAAGGCACTCCTTGTCTTTATGCAAGCAGGGGATGCAAGCGGGATACAACGGACGACGCGGTCCCGATGTTTTTGCTGCATTTTTCTTGCAGCAAAAAAACGGGATGACCCCAAAATATAAAGCATTTTCTTTTCCTATCTTTGGCGCGGCAGACAAGAAAGATATGACTAAAAAGGAAATTATTAAGCAACATGCGGCGCGACTTTTTCGACTCAAAGGATACAAGGCGACGTCGATGCGCGATATCGCTCAGGAGGTGGGAATGGAGGCGGCGAGTCTGTATAATCATATCAGCAATAAGCAAGAGTTGCTCGCAGAACTAATGATGCATATCGCAGAAATTTTTACCGATGGGATGAAAAATATTTTGAGCTCGAGTCTGAGTCCACGCGAAAAAATGGAGCGCCTCATAAATCTGCATATTCGCTATACGACGGAAAAACCAGACGCTATCGCGATCATCACAAGTGAGTGGGTCCACCTAGAAGAGCCGATCCTAAAGGACTACTTGCAACTGCGTAGTGCCTATGAAGGCAATATCCGCAATGTCATTAAAGAGGGTATCGAGCAGGGCCAATTTGCTGCTGTCGATGTGGAAATAGCGGTGTTTTCTATCCTGTCTACGCTGCGCTGGCTGTACTCTTGGTACCATCAACAAGAGAATATCAACCCAGTGGAACTGGAGCAGAAGATGGTGCAATGCCTGCTGGATGGGGTGAATGTGCGCAACTAACATTAGATATTAATCTTTTATTTATTAGTGCTGTAAGTAAATACCTAGCATATTTCTTGCAACTTCAACTAACAATTGTTAGTTTTAGGTTAACAGCTGTAAGTGCAGCCATATTAACCAATAAAACAACTCTGATAGTGATCCAAGCAAAACAACTACTCTCCGCGACTAAGCTCAAGCAAGCCTATTCACTCATGTGTACTGCTATGGCAATGACCGACTTGTATGAGCGCAATTTTAAGTTTGTATCTAAGTATGTACATGCGACTTCGCGTGGACATGAGGCGATTCAGTTGGCAGTAGGACTGCAGCTGCTGCCACAGGATTTGGCATTTCCATATTATCGTGACGACTCGATGATTCTGGCCATGGGGATGCAGCCATATGATCTGATGCTGCAGTTGCTGGCAAAAAGGGAGGATCCATTTTCTGGCGGACGGTCTTATTATTCTCATCCGAGTTTGAAAAGGGACGACATGCCCATCATCCCACATCAGTCTTCGGCGACGGGCATGCAGGCGATCCCCGCAACGGGTGCGGCACTAGGTCTACAATATAAAGAACACATAAATATTGCGGAAACTACAGATCATGCTCCGCTCGTCGTATGTTCACTCGGTGATGCATCGGTGACGGAGGGAGAAGTGGCGGAGGCATTTCAGATGGCTGCCTTGCGCCAGTTGCCTATACTATACATAATACAAGATAATGAGTGGGACATATCCGCTAATGCAGCGGAGATTCGAGCACAAAATGCGTACGAATATATCCAGGGATTTCACGGTGTAGAAGCAGTGACAATCCAAGGCAATGATTTTATTGAGTGCTATCGCGCGGTACAAAAAGCGATCCGAATCATCCGTGAGGAGCGTCGCCCTTGTCTGATCCACGCAAAAGTTCCGCTGCTCAATCATCACACTTCGGGTGTGCGGATGGAGTGGTATAGAGATGATCTCGAAGAGGATAAAAAAGAAGACCCATATCCAATACTACGTCAGCAACTACTCGACTACGGCATCTCCATCGGAGAGTTGGCGGAGTTAGAAGAAGAAGCTTTACAGAAAGTAGAGGATGATTTTGAGCGTGCAAAACGAGCGGAAGATCCGACAGCGGAAGATTTGTTTTCGCATGATTTTGCACCAACTCCTATCACGGAAGAAACGGGTATTAGATGTCCTGAAGGAGGCGAAGAAGTGGTTATGGTGGACTGCGCATTGCATGCCGTAGAGGAGCTGATGCGTGAAGATAAAAACTGTCTCTTGTATGGACAGGATGTAGGCGCCAGACTGGGCGGTGTATTTAGAGAGGCGGCGACATTGGCGCAAAAGTTTGGCGATGAACGCGTTTTTAACACGCCTATTCAAGAGGCATTTATAGTAGGGTCTACGGTCGGCATGTCCGCAGTGGGTCTGAAACCAATCGTAGAAGTTCAGTTTGCAGATTATATTTGGCCAGGTCTAAATCAGCTTTTTACGGAGGTGAGTCGCTCCTGTTATTTGTCGAATGGAAAATTTCCAGTGGGTATGATTCTGCGTGTACCTATCGGTGCATACGGCAGTGGCGGGCCATATCATTCTTCTTCAGTGGAGTCGGTGCTGACAAATATTCGCGGTATCAAAATCGCTTATCCAAGCAATGGTGCTGATATGAAGGGGCTGATGAAAGCAGCTTATCACGATCCTAATCCTGTGGTCATTCTCGAACATAAAGGTCTTTACTGGTCTAAGGTGCCAGGCACCAATCTTGCAAAAGTGCCAGAACCAGATGCAGATTATATTTTACCTTTTGGGCAGGCGCGTACGGCATTGGAGGCGGAGATTTCTCAAGTGGACAGCGGCCAGTCTATCGGCATTGTCACCTATGGCATGGGCGTTCACTGGGCGATCAATGCGTCAAAAGAATTTGCTGGTCAGGTGGAGGTGCTCGATTTGCGTACACTTTTCCCATTGGATGAAGATGCGATAAAAGCACTCGTGCAAAAGCACAACAAGTGCATCGTCCTTACGGAGGAGCCAGTCAATAATTCATTTGCGCGCAGTATAGCAGGATTTATACAGGAGCAATGTTTTCAACATTTGGATGCGCCAGTCCGTGTGATTGGTTCAGAAAACTTGCCTGCAATTCCGTTAAATTCTGTGTTGGAACAGGCGATGTTACCCTCTACGGAGAAACTCATTCCAGAGATAGAAAAGCTGCTGCTATATTAGGATTCGTTTTGTACATTCAAATTTTCGTAATCTTTAATTATTGATTTTCAATATAATAGTTTACCTTTTGGGTTAAATCAAAACACTATTATTATGGAAAACAATTGGTTTATTTTATTTGCGACGGCGTTGATCCCTCTTATTGTGGGTGCTGTTTGGTACAACCCTAAAGTTTTTGGAAACGTCTGGATGCGTGCGTCTGGCGTCACAGAAGAGCAGATTCAATCTGGGAATATGGCGCTCATTTTTGGGCTGGTATATATTTTAGGTGTTTTCTTGAGTGGATTTTTTGTTTCTTTTGCGATCCATCAGTCAGCCGTCGATGGACTTTTCGCAACCCAACCAGGATTTGCAGATCGAACTAATCTGGAGCTAGTAAATTTTGTAGATTCATTTCATGCGACCTATGGTCATCTTCATCGTAGTTTTGGTCATGGAGCGGTGCATGGTGTGGTCGCCTCTATTATGGTCGCCCTACCGTTGATCTCTATCAATGCATTATTTGAGCGACGAGGCTGGAAATATATCCTAGTACATTTTGGATATTGGTTGATTACTTTTATTCTAATGTCGGGTGCAGTTTGTCAGTTTCTTTAGGAAAATATTTATTTGGGTGTGACTCCAGCTTCCCGAAAATGGGAAGATGGAGTCGGGTCATCCATCACTTCACTACGTTACGGTCCTTCAGCAGAAGGTTGCTTCGGACAGCTTCCGAAGGTCGCTTGATTACTACCCCTCACACAAGGAAGAGAATTGTAGTTTGTGAATGATAAATTATAAATTTAGCCATTAGTGTTGACCAATATTACTTGTCCTTGCGATTGAAAAATATTTCTTATCTTTAGTAATGCGATATTGTTCTGAGAGGTATTTCAGTCTCTTTATATTTTTTCTTTTTTCAAAATCAATATTTTGCCAAAGCGATAGCTTGGTCATAATTCAAGACGAACTTGGATTGAAAGATGTACATATCACCAAAGAGCAAGTTGCACAAAATAAAGTCTATACCGCTAGCCGCACACTCAACGATATTGAAGAGCTTCCATATTCAACTTACATTATCAGTGGAGAAGAAATTCTAAAGAAGGGGTACTTTACGCTTGTAGATGTACTCAAGCAAGTACCTGGTATTTTTGTTTCTCAGCCGGGTTCTGCGCTGCATGGGGAGACTTTCATGATGAATGGCTTGATTGGAAATACGCACGCTAAAATCATGATTGACAATATCCCCATTAAACCCTATAATTCTTCTGGACTGCCGATAGGACAGCAACTGCCGATCCGCCAAGCAGAACGTATAGAGATTACTTATGGCCCTAGTGCCGTCAATAACCGCACCGATGCAGGAGCTGGTACTATAAATATTGTTACTCGAAAATCAGATCGACCAGTATATTTGCATGCTGACCTTACGACGGGAATATTTCAGTATAAAGGCATCAACGTATTGTTTGGTGGTAAGCTAGGAAAGAATAAGAATACGCTAAAATTTATGGTATACGGGAGTTCCACCATTCAGGATGACATTAATATCCCCATCATAAATCCATTCTCGAATCCTAACTCTTATCCTGCAAATGCTTTTTCAACCTTACAAGGTAACGAATTTGTTTCAAGAGGCTTACTTCCTCAAAGAAGTAGACAATTTAGTTTAAACATAGATTACAGAAGTTTTCATTTAACTGTCACGCAGATGTATAGAAATATCCACTCCGCAGTTGGAAGTAGCCCTAGAGCTATTTCGTACAATAATCAATTTACTAGATATGGAGAAAGTACGAATCTTGTAAATTTTTTATATGAAAAAAATTTAAAAAAGATAGGTTACAAATTTAAAGTCAAATATGTTGGAATTGGTATTGACAATACATCTTCTTTTAATTATGTCGAACCACTTTCCAAACGTTTTTATGATGCTGTTGTGGACAAAAAAGTAAATGGAAATATTGATGAAAGAAACAAACTAATAGAAAAAGGAAATGAGTTATACTTCAGCAACAGAAGATATGCAGTAGGGGCTGATTCTGATTTTAGTATTGAACCAAGTATCACGCTGTTTCCATTAAACAATATTGAAATTCAATTTGGAGCAAATCTAAACTTTTTAAGTAATATAAAATACAATCAGTATTACGAGAGGCCAGGAATATCGCTGGCAAACTCAGCTGAAGCCAATCTAGCACAGATTAGTGCAAATATATACACCAGAGCTTATCTCAATTTTGAAAAAATCAATTTTATTTTAGGCTTAAATAAATTTTATAACTCCTCTTCGTTTAGTAGTGGAGATATAACGAACAGAGAAAAGTTTATCCCTCAATTTGCTGGATTATATAAAATCAATCCTAACTTAAGCTTGAGAGTATCCTACGCTAGTTCGTATTTGATACCTTCTACTTATTGGTTTGATAAAAGCGAACAAATCAATAAAAATAGCACTAATACGAATATAGAACAGAATGTCTCATTTACCCTAAATCCTCAAGAAACTAAATATTCAGAACTGGGTATTGCATGGAAACCAAATAAAAAACTAAAAACGGATGCTGCCATTTTTAGATCTTCAAATTCTAATCTTCTTAATTTTTTAGTCAGAGAAGATAATGAAACTATATATTATGGTTTTGACAATAGCACAAATCTTAGTTCTAAAATTAGTGGTTTAAGATTTTCTCTAAGTACTGAAAATATAATTAACCCAATACAGCTAAGCATTAAAACCCACTTTAGCTATTTTCAAGGCCAGCAAGATCTGCCAAGTGGAGAACGGCTAGACCACCTTTTAGCACAGCCTAAATATATAGGGCAAGTCAACATTTCCTTCCGCCTTTTTAAAAAAATGTACATATCGATTGACAATGTTTTTATTGGTCGGTACTATTCTCGTAATATCGCTTCCGAGAGTGCGTACTTGGAAGATGTCAACTCTGAATACGAACGACAAGCAAATTGGTCTATGCATATTGCATTATCATTAGAGCTTACCGACAACTTCAGGGTATACCTCAAGGGTAATAATTTTAATAGTAATTATTTACCAGGAATAGATGCTACTGGCAGCCCAGATGACATCTCCCTAAATCTTCAAACCGACCCCTATATCGTGACTGGAGTTAGCTATACAATTGAATAAATAAAATTAAATATAAAGTATAGATTGAAATCTAATTCTAACATATGGCATAATAACATTACATACATCTTTGTTGCTATTACACTTATGTTTCCTGCACTTACACTCTGTCAATCAGACAATACTGAAAAACATGTGCAAAAATTAATCATGAGCAATCATCTAGACTCCCTAGATCTGGCATTAAATCTATCAAAGAGCAGTTTCAATATAACACTAATTGAAAAATCACTAGATAGTATTATTAAAAAATATTTAGCCCAATCGGATAAGGACTCCGCACTGCCATATCAATTACAACTGGAGTCGCATTTTGAGAAGTATCCAAACAAAGAGAAACAAGCAGCTTTATTTTTATCTATGGGTGAGTTCTATCTTATCAAAAAGATTCCAGAAAAGGCGCTGAAGTATTTTTTAAGGCTAAATAGTGAATTACCCATAAATCAAAGTATTTATGCTAGTGAAAAAATTGCAGATACTTATGCTATATTAGGCAAACTAGACAGTGCCTTAATTTTCCACAATAAAAGAATAAAGTATTTTAGAAATATAGAGAACATAAATGAATCGATACGTTCTCATCAAAAAATATCCACCTTACTTTTTGAGGCAGCAAATTATGAGAAAGCACTACTCCAAAATTTCGAACTAAAAACGCTTGCTGAAAAAATTAACAACAAAAAACTGACAACTATCGTCAATAATAATATTGGGAAAAATTATAATGCCCTCAAAAACTATAAGGAAGCGCTCAAGTATTTTCAATTGGCAGAGAAGCAAAACAAAAAAAATGATTACTTGGACAAATCTATTCTCTATACAAATACAGGTATTGTATATGGAAATTTGGGAGATCTTAAAAACGCTATCAGATATCTTTTGAAATCTGAAAAAGATCTCATAAAAAACAAGAACCAAGTCCCGCTCCCCAATCTATACAATCTCATTTCCACCATTTACTATACAAACGAAGATATCCATAATGCTCTTAATTACTCTGTCAAATCTATAGAGTTAGCAGAAAAACTAAATGATCCCCATAATTTAAAAGATAATTATCTAACCTCTGCTTTAATTTATCAAGATCTTTATCAATATGAAAAGGCGCTTGATTTTTATCAACAACACCTAAATATACGCGACTCGATTCTGCTAGAAGAAAGACTTTTGGAACAAGCCGCCGTCCAACAACAAAATCAACTAGAAAGATCTGAAAAAGAGATCAAACTTTTACTCGTAAATCAAGAAGTACAAAATCTTATCATTAGTCAGCTAGAACTTGAAAAAGAAAAATTAAATCTTTCGGGTGAAAAGTTGAAGTTGGAAGCCGCAAGCAAAGAAAGAGAATTAACACTCCTGAAACAGGAGCAAGAAATAGCGGATTCGAAATTAAAGAATCAATCCCTCATTGCGCAGCAAGCTGAACAAAAGCTTGCCCTGAGTGAACAAAAATTAATTAACCAGCAAGCGGATCAGAAGCTAATTGCGCTAAGCCAAAAAGAAAAATTAGCTCAGGCCGAACTGGAAAAAAACGAGGCAGTTCAAAAGGAGAAAGAAAACGAAATATCCATTTTGACCTTGGACAAAGAGCTGCTCACCAAGGATAAATTATTACTTACTAATGAGCAGCGCATAAGTCATTTACAGTTAAAGCAGGAGGCCACTTTTAGAAATACTGCCTATGCTATTGGTGGTTTGTTAAGTGTTAGTGGGCTTTTGTTTTTGGCTGGACTTTTAAATTTTAGAAGAAAAAATAGACTACTTGGAAAGCAAAAAGATGAAATAGAACATCAAAAAGAAGAGATCGAAAAAAGTCATCATTTAATTGAAAAAGAAAAGTCAAAGTCAGATGCACTATTACTTAATATATTGCCCAAGGAAACTGCCACAGAATTAAAGAACGCTGGAGCTGCTACACCCAAAGAATACAAGCAGGTCTCTGTTTTATTCACCGATTTTAGCAAATTCACAAATCTATCCGAAGGGTTATCCGCAGAAGATCTTATCCATGAACTGAATATCCATTTCTTGGCATTTGATAAAATTTGTGAGAAGTATAATATAGAAAAAATAAAAACAATTGGCGATGCTTATATGTGTGCTAGCGGCTTGCCAATAGTCAATACAACCCATGCTGTAGATATTGTTTTAGCGGCGATTGATATGCAAATTTTTGTTGCTAAAAATAACCTAAGGCGGAGGACTTTAAATTTGCCTCCGTGGGAAATGAGAGCGGGTATTCATTCGGGGCCAGTCATCGCAGGTGTAGTGGGCAGCAAGAAGTTTAGTTATGACATTTGGGGAGATACCGTCAATACAGCTAGCAGGATGGAGTCCGCTGGTGAATTAGGTCAAGTAAATATTTCAGCTACTACTTTCCATCTTATCAAACACAAAATAAGCTGTAATTCTAGAGGAAAGCTAGAGGCAAAAAATAAGGGCTTGATGGAGATGTATCAGGTAGAAATGGGTTATGCCATTGAAATTTAAAATTAATCTAAAAAAACTTAGCCGTTAACACCGTCAAATCATCTGGATAGGCAGCTTCACCTCGGAAGGTTTCTATGCGCTGCAACAATAGCTCATTGAATACTGCGGCAGGGAGTTTATGATGACTGGTGACGAGATCTTCTATAAATTCATCCGTAAGGAAAACATCTTTTTCATTCCTCAAATCAGAAAGACCATCGGTAAAACTTAAGATCATTGCCTTCCCTGGGATATGAATCTCCCCTACCCCTATCTCTCCTGGGATATCCTTAAATGAACCTAAAAACGTACAACCTTGATCTAACTCCTGGAGCGCTCCGTTGATAAAAATGTAGGGTGGATTATGTCCACAGTTGACGTAGGACAGCATTTTAGTTTTCGTATTGAAGTGCGCTATAAAAAAAGTAATGAAACGATCTCCTTTCGTAATCTTATAGACATTGCTATTGAGTGCTCGGATAAAATCATCATACTCTTCATTCACTCTAATCAAACTGTGCAATGATGCTTGAAAATTTGCCATCAATAAAGCAGCAGCAACTCCTTTTCCAGAGATGTCCGCTACACAAAATGCGAATCTATCTTCAGCCAATTCGATATAGTCAAAGTAATCACCTCCTATTCCTAACTGCGGCTTATATATACTTGCCAGCTCATAGCAGGTATCTGATGGCAGCGCATTGGGTACTAACATGAGCTGCATTTCGCTCGCTAGTTCCATTTCACGCTTCATCTTTGTTTGTTCTAACTGTCGCTTAAAAAGGCGCTTATTTTCAATGGCTACCGCTACTATATTCGTGATAGTAGTGATAAATTGAACTTTGTTGTACATTTCTTCATCCTCTGTCAAACCACCAATAAAGACGTATGCTATTTCAATCTCCTTGTGTCTGACGGGTATGACGATATCGAACTGATCCACCAATGGGTCCATTCCTTTTTCGATATTACCCACCCGCTCAAAACTAGGGAAAAGCTTTTCTATGTTTCGTTCAAGCAGCTCCTCACTTACACCAGAGTGACTTGCAATGGCCCACTTTTCTTCTTTTTTTATATAGAGAAGCAGCTGATCTACACCCATCTCCCAATTCAAAAACGAGGTATACATCTTGAACAGCCCGTCTACAGGTATATTCTCATTGATCGCTTGCGTAATATTTAGCAATCGATTGATTTGCAACTGCTTAAGATTAAGCTTTTGCTCTAATTGTGCATGTAATGTCTGATCAGTGATTTTAGCCATTATTCAAAAGTAAGTAACCTAGAG
>ENA-ORXT01002734-ORXT01002734.1-marine-metagenome-genome-assembly--contig:-NODE-2734-length-20519-cov-6.980090_pt1 | contig 20519 bp, 17 predicted proteins | sample MGYA00237868_ERZ511482 | MGnify/ENA metagenome assembly ERZ511482
GTTCCAAAACCTCGGAACGTGGTTGCGATACCGCCGACGCCACCGACTCCGACGGTGGTGGGAACGGCAAACTCGCCACCGGCCTGAAACCGCGCCGACTTGCCACTGATCGTCACCAACGTTGGCTCGGCAAGAATTTTTCCGTAACCATGAGTCCCAACAGCGGTCAGGAAAAATTGAACATCTCCGTCGCTGAGAATCGCCGAGACGTTGCCTCCGCCACCGCCACCTAAAACGTGGCTGAAGGCTCCGGAATCAAACAAAGTCGTAATATCCGTTCCGACAGATCGGTTTGAGTTACGTACCAGTTCAGCAATTCTGACTTTTAACATAACCTGCTGGACGCCGGGCACCCTAAGAAGGTTAATGAAGTTCCTAGGACTGATCTGAGTGGCTTGCTCGCCATAAGCATCACCTTGTCGATTTCGATTGCCGTCTGGACGGGTCGATTGGATGTCGTCACGCCAAAATTGAGACCCGCCAGGGGATCCGCCGTAAAGATAGTTTCCACCGCCACGACCACCAACACCGCCTCCACTGTTGCCATTGCCGCCAGAAAACTGTCCCAGCATCTGCATGATGTCTGCCGCTTCTTTGGCGTCGCGCGCTTGCCCTCGAACGATGACCTTGTCCTCGATCGGAACCAAAAACACTTGGCTGTTGGGAAACATCTCATTGATTCGGGATTGCAGCTTTAAATAACGCTTCTCGTTTTTTTTGTGCTTTTGTCCCTCATCACTGACTTCGACAAGATATCGCAGGTAGTCGATCTGCCCATTGGGAAGCTCGTACCAAAACGTTAACGATGTTTCTCCGACGCCCTTACCGATGACTTCGAATTCGTTGGAGCCAAATGCCTGAATGTCAACGATCTCAGGGTCGCTGATCGCCGAACGAACGATCGGATAATTGGTCCGAATAATCTTGGATTTTGTCGGTTCAATTTTCATCAAGATCTCCGGCTCGATGATTTCCCGAATCAAGGCAAGTTCCTTGGTTGCGGCCAGCGGTTTGACGGGGGAATAGATCACACGCCTGGCGCTATCTCCGCTAACCACATTAGCTTGGGCGGTCGGCGGTGGCGGCGATTGATCGTTTTGGGTTTGACCAACCTGCGCCAGCGCTGATTGGGCGCAGCAAAATCCAATTGCGATTGTGAACAAAGCAATGAACGCGATCCGCTCGACGCGCTCAAATCGCTGAGCGCGCAGATTTCTCTTGCTGACACTGTTGCGAGCGTCCTCACGCTGTAAATTTCTTGAGTGCTTTTGCAAAGCTGCCACGACAAGTGACCTATAAAGGAGAAGAGATTTCGGAGTCTGTCGGAATCCAACCTTCACCGCTAGACCAGATTTCCGATCTTGCCGATCGCATGATAGAAACGGCCAATTTAGCCCTAATTCCTGACAGTAACCTCGATGGACAGATTTAACTTTCCACGCTAGCGAAGCATGTCAGCACCCGTACAGATTACATAAACTATCGTTGCTCACATTCAAATCAGTCCAATCTGCATGCACTTTTCAGTTTCTGATTCGCGGTTGGCCCTGAACGCGATTAAGCCTTACATGAAGAGCACTTGGTCACCGATAAACCCATCATGAGCAATACAAATAAAATTCATCGGATACTTTGGGCGTGGCGAATTGCCTTCACAATCTTCGCGACCCTGTGGACAGGTAATTTCGCATTGGCCCAAGTGGAATTGGTTGAACGACTTCCTTTTGAAAATTCCTATCAATTTGATGAAGACGTAGCTCAATGCGGATGCGACCAAAGCCCGCCGGGGAAGATTAGAAACGGATTGCCGTGTGGGACCCATCGTGCAAAGGTCTGCGGTGTTGTTTCGGGAGTCAAACGAAGCGCGGCAATGCTCAGCCACCGCGAAAGCCCCACCGGAGACATGAGCCTACACTTCCCCTACCAAGCTACGCAGATGTACTACTACCGACGACCGTATAACCATCACCATGTGCCGATCCATGTGCAAGAGTCCAACAACAGCTCCGCCCGCAGTTCTGTCGGAGAAAACCTGGGGTACTCCAATCAGATATTCGACCAGGCACACGAGTTGGTCGAAGCCTACCTCAATTCCGAAGGACTCAAAGTCGACGAGGACGGTTTGCTGGAGTACGTCGATTGGAAGAAGCACCAACAAGACCGCTTGGCTTGGGAGGCCAAACCTGTGTACCAAGCAGAGCAACAAGTAGAACAACGCGTTATACCTGCTGCCGCCGACGCCGACGACGATGGCTTGAACAACAAATCGAGCGAGCAGGAAGTCATTGTGCCAAGCGATCTCTCAGTTAGTGAGGATCGCGTCAGGTTGATTCGGCTCCAAAGCGGCTTCTCCGCTACAACCGCCGATGCTACAGCGGAATCTCCTTAAAGAACGATCGGCGAACAACCCACTACAAGGGCCGACTAACTCTAATCCGAATGACCGGCTTTGTTTAACTGAAATCCGAGCTTGATCTTAGCGGTTATTCTGGCTGTCATTGGTATGCGTTAGAAAAAATCGTTGCAAGCGGCGCGTTGCTTTGCCTCATGATTTTTCGGGCCCCAGCATCGCCAAATGTCGATCCTAAATCTGACACGCTCGATTTAGTTCCACACGACCATGGATGGATTGTGAACGGCTTCTTTCATTGCCACATCGCCTCTGAACCCTCAGCTCTCTCGGTCTGCGCAACCGTTAGCGGTATTTGCCGTAGTAGTCGTATTGGCCAACGTCTGTGGCGTGACCAAACCGGGTTCGTGTTCTCGGTTGAAATGCTTCTCTTGGGAACGGTCGTTGTGATTGGGTTGATCGTAGGTCACTCGACCGTCCGCGATACACTCAACTGCGAATTGTCAGACATTGGTGGAGCCCTCCAGGACTTGAACCAGTCTTACACCACTACGGTCGAAAACTTCGACGGCAGCATAACCGTTTCCAGCTTTCAAGACCGTCTAGATCACTGCGACCAACCGGGGGACCCCGTCGGCGCGGCGGATAACTGCATTGTGTTCAATGTAGAACCGACCGACGAGGGAGATTTTAAAACTTTCGAAGTCTCCGAGGTCGGCTCGTTTGACTTTACGTCGGTCAACCCTGGGTTTGGTGGATCTGCCACAGGTACAATCGGTGACGGAAATCTCGACACAACCTTCAACACAACCACAGACACCGGCCAGATTCTAGGTACTTCTGGAAACAAAATTCGTTTCCGTGAATCTCCCAATGCAAATGGAACCTTCACGACAACTTTTGCTGACCCGTTGACCAACGTTGAGTTCTGGATCCAGAACCTGGCCGACAATGACAACTTTGTCGGCAACTTCACCGTGACGCTCAGCGACGGAACAGTACTTAATAATGCCGCCTTCACGGTGCTGCCTGACATGATTAACCCCAATTCAAATTATGGCGAATTCAGTACGGTAGGAAGTGATCGAGAAAATCTGCAATTGACCACGATCGGCGGGAACCAATTTGTGACCGATCCAACATCCAACGGACCTGGAAGCCAAGCCGCTGGTCGGATCGTGTTCACCGGTGTTCCGCCGGCTGGCAATTCCCCAACGCTCAGCAACCCCGTCGGAATTTCGAGCGTCAGCTTCGAACGGTTCGGCGGCCCAAATAACTTCTCAGCATTTTTCGGATACTCAGGACAAGTCATCATTTGTGACGAGTAAATTGTCTCCCAGCCACAGGCTTATGTACTAGCGTCGCAAATTGGAGGTTGGGTTACATCACGACGTGAATTTCTGAGCGAACCTAGTCATCGAAATCGCGTATCTGGCGTTTTGGATTTTTGTTGTGACCTACCTACGTTATCGGTTAAAACCAGATTGAGCTGTGCTTCTCAAGATCGTCACCCATTTCACTGACAGGATTTCTCGATGTCCAAAATTCCTTTGCTGATTGCTGCCATCACTTTAACGTTGACCGGTCTATTTGCCGAACAATCGGCGCTGGCTCAAGGACCTGGCACTCAGATGACTCAGATCATTAACCGAATGGGGCTGGGATCGGATTGCTGGCGATGTCAAGCTTTGGCCAATGAGATGGACCAAAACGGATCGGCATGGGTGCTGCAGAACCGCAATTACATAGCTCAACGCACGATCAGCAACGCTGAAAATCTGGGCCACCGCATGGGTCCGATTCGCCGTGCAGGGGTGCGGACTATGATTCGCACTGCTGTCCGCCGAGCACGATAAACCCAATAGGGGGCGTGGCAACAATTAGTTTTCAGCCCGAATCTCGTAACAAAGGGTATTTGTGGCCGAGTTTTCCGGCGATACCGGCACTGTTTTGGCGTTTGCGGACGATCCCGGCAAACGTCCATCTTGAATGACGGTCGGTTGCATGAAACAATAATGAAGCCCACGGTAGGCGGTTTCGAGAAATTCGAACCGCCTTTTGTTTTTTGCGTGGGACCTACTAATTTTCCCGGGAACAACATGAGAATCGAACCACTTGGCGAAAAAATTGTCGTCAAACGGATGGACGCCGAAGAGACGACTGCAGGAGGCATCCTTCTGCCGGACAGTGCTCAAGAAAAGCCGCAGGAAGGCAAAGTCCTATCTTTAGGCAACGGACGTATGCTGCCCGACGGTTCGCGCGCCGCGTTCCAAGTCAAAGAAGGCGATCGCGTTTTGTTCACCAGTTATGCTGGCACCGAGATCACCGTCGATGACGGTATTCTGCTGATTATGACCGAATCTGATATTTTGGCCGTGATGGGCTAAGCCAAAACGAGTTGAACAGAAGCCAACACGTTTTAAAGTAGAGGTGAGATTGATGATCCGTTGGGAACTACTGAAATTAAAACATGCCAAGGTTGGCATCGTCATTTTTTGTTTCTCTCTTTTGTTCGCCGGACCAGCGTCCGTCGCGCAGGTTCAAACACAGCCTGAAATGGCTGTCAGCGCAGAGGACGATGAACTTCATCGCCAAACGGTCGCCAAAGGCGTTGCCTTTCTGCTTCAGCAAGGCCAAAACCGCGACGACGGTAGCTACAGCAAGCAGCTAAGCCCCGCCGTGACCTCGATGTGCACGTCGGCTTTGATTCTCAATGGAGTCTCTGTTAAAGATCCTCAGATCAAACAATCACTGAAGTTCATCACTTCGATGATTCAGCCGGACGGCGGCATTTACGCCCCCGGCAGCAATCTCCGCAACTACGAAACGAGCGTCGGCATCATGTGCCTCTCTCAAGCCAACGAAGCGTTTGGAGATTCACGTTACGACCAGATCATCGGCAACGCGACTCGGTTTCTCAAAGGTATCCAGTGGGATGAAGAAGAGGGACACAAAATCGCCAGCCGTCATTATGGTGGACAAGGTTACGGCAGTCACCAACGGCCCGACGCGTCGAACACTTCGTTCTTCTTGGACGCACTGAAAGAAGTGAAGACCGAAACCAACAGCGTGGCGATCAACAAGGCGGTCGTATTTATGTCGCGTTGTCAGAATCTACCAACTCCCCACAACGATGCCGAGTTCGCTCAGGTGGTCGGCGCCGATGACCGCGGTGGGTTTGTTTACTCGGCCGTTGGCAAAGGCGAAACGAAGGCCGAATCAAACAGCGACACACCCGTTGGCGGACTGCGCAGTTATGCGTCGATGACTTACGCCGGGCTGAAAAGCTTTCTGTACGCGGGTATCGATAAGGACGACATTCGCGTCAAAGCAGCAATGGACTGGATCAGCCGGCACTACGATTTGCAATCCAATCCAGGTGTGGGACAGCAGGGGCTTTTCTATTACTACCACGTCTTCGCCAAAGCGTTAGATGCTTACGGGCAGCCGACGATCAAAACGGCCGACGGGCAGTTGCACAATTGGCGATCCGATCTGGTCAAAGTCCTGGCCAAAAAGCAAAGTGCCGACGGGTCTTGGACCAATCCTGCAGATCGTTGGTACGAAGGCGATCCGAATTTGGTAACCAGTTACAGCTTGCTGGCGTTGTCTTACTGTAAGCAGTAGTACATCTCCATATTCGTAGGAACCGATGACTATCGGCATGCGGCTTCTGCAATATCCGGGCTGCCCGCCGGTTCATCCCATCATCCCATCATCCCATCTAGTGGGTTTGCGGTCACGCAGCAAGAGCGGCCGCACGCACACCGTTTAGGATTTCGACGAGTTCGTCTACCTGTGTTGAGGTGAATATCCCATCAGGGCCAAGTGGTCCTTTTCAAACGACTCATTGATCTTGCGGATCGCGCGAGTCTGGTAGTAGCGATCCACAATCGACTCCTCGATCGGAGCCTCGGACAACGAGCGCCGCGTCGTACGCCGCTTAATCAAAAGGTCCAGTTCATCTTTTTTGTAAAATCCCTGAACACTCCTAGACGGATAGTTCGTGTCATCCCACCTCCAATGTTCGTAACCGTTAGAGTAGAAAATGATCGGACGCTGGCCGAATATGGTCTTAAGGCAATCGGCATACAGTTTCGCCTGCTGCTGCCCGACGCGCGCATCACGCCGAGTCCGTTTCGCTTCAACGACCGCCAACGGCCTTCCGTCATCGCCCCACAAAACGTAGTCCACATAGCCGACGCCCTTGTTGTTGGGCATCTTCGTAACCTCGAACTCGCGGTCGCGCTTCTGATCCAGCGGCCAACCCGCCTCTTTCAGCAACAAGTCGATGAAGTAGTCACGCGTCTCGGCTTCGGAATAGTCGTGATCGTCGGGAATCGCCTCCGCAGCCTTCTTTGCCGCGGCAACTTCCTTTCTAAGCCGCTTAATCTCGTCGCCGAGCTGCTGCTTGTCGGCAAGGACGACCGACAGCTTTTCATCCTTTTCCTTAAGCGCCTTTTCCAGCCGCTGAAGTTGATCTAACGTCCGCGGTGGAATCGCCGTCGTCGGCAGCAAACTGGCATCGAACTGCAAGTCGCTATCGGGTCGATTGCGAGGCGAATAGAGTCGCGCGAACCAGTAGCAGAAGTGAAACAGCTCGCGCACCGCCTGAACCGCATCGTTGTCGGGGATCGCCCGGTGCGAGTGAACGGCGCGATTGCCGAGCGTGATGATGACCTTCGCCTTGGCAAAGAGCGCTTCCCCGGCGACCTTTTTGAAAGTCGGTTCGTGAACCAGCGCCGAGATATTGTCTTGATAGGGAAGTCGCAGCGCCGAGTCGTATTTGAAGGCCCAATGTACGGCCAATTCCAAAGCTCGCCGCGCGTAGAAGCAAGCAGTACGCGGATCGGGAATCGCCAAAGCCTCCGCCTTTTCGGCAGCTTCGTGAATCTGTTTCCATTGGGGTTGGAGGAATTGAAAATTGCTCATGATTCTATTTTGTTGTTGGACGTTCATCTGCTTGTGAGCGGCAAGGCGCTAGCCGCCGGTTCGTTGCGCTTGGGATACCGGCGGCTAGCGCCTTGCCGCTCACGATCCTGCTTCATCTCCTATCAAACTCCGTCCTGCGTTAATTGACGTTAGACGAAATCAACACGGTTCAATTGGTTTGAAGTTCGTCTTGTTCACTTCCCAGCGGTGCATCGACAACACGTGTTTCCAGTCGAACCTCCAACGCTTTCAAGACTCGAATCGCCCGATCCAGTGTCACACCGTGATATTCGTTGCGCTCATCGCGTGACACGGACGTTTCATGGACGTCCAACCGTTTCGCGAGTTCGCGTTGAGATATTCCCTGAGCGATCCGCAGCGAAACCAGCAACTGACCAATCCCTTCAAGGTTCTCCAGCTTTTGAAAATCGCCACGTTTCAAACGTTCGTAGTGCTGCACTTCTTCCTGAAGCTGTTCGTGAAACGACCACATCGGATCCATCACGCGTTTGATCTCGTCGGGGGCGAGCCCTTCGTCAACAAGTCGCTGCCGATGTTCGTTGAAGCGTTCCTTTTCTGCGGTCACGCGCTGGACCGCTTCACGATACTCTTGTTCGTTTCGAATCATGATTTTCGCTCCTGTACCAATTTGATGATGCCGCGTGGGCGTCCGTCACGGCGCGAACGACGAAAGGCTGCCGGGAATTCAAGATCCAAATTGTGTTCCACAATCGGATGCCGGTTACCGCGAACCGACAAAAGTTCTGCCGGACGTAGAAGCGAGCGGTACGCGGATCGGGAATCGCCGAAGCCCCCGCCTTTTCGACAGATTCGTGAATCTGTTTCCATTCGGGTTGGAGGAGGCAAAGTTACTCATATACATTTAACTTCTTTGCTTTCCGTTTGAATTTTTTCTTTTTGCCTTCTTCGCAGTCTTTTTGCTCGATGCTTTCTTCTTCTTAGCCTTCTTAGCTGGTTTTCGAACAGCACCCGATAACGGCCAAGTCTTTACGGCAAGCTCCGCCAGTCTCTCTTGCCGTTCTTTGATGGCCTCTGCAGTCCAATCAGCCTGATTCGCTACGCGGGATGTCGTTTTGAAGTTTGACGCTTTCAGCACCTTTTTCTTTTCCGCGAAACTCTCATTGCCGATCTCTGAGTTATCGGTAGAAACAAGTATCACGAGATTCCCTAATCGCCTGAAATACGCGCGATGTGACTCCTCATCAAATTTATCCCAATCTGCTGACAACGTCTTGGGCAGTATGTGTTCTAGGGAAACGTCGTCTACGCTTTCACTTGGCTTCCATCCGGCTTTCTCGGCATTTGAATAGGCCTCTATTTCGCGAAGCCAGTATCGCACACGTTGGCTATTCGATGAGCTTGCAACAGCGAACGATTCTTTGAACTCTTTGTCGGTTGGTATGATCTTGATGAGTTCTTTACGCAACTGCGTTTCTTTTGTGATCTTATTGTCGAAAATCAACTTTGCGATCGCAGCATATTTTGCTTCCAAAGTTCCACCACGGCCCGTCCACGACCAGTGATCTGACGATACAAGAAACCTGCAACCGAAATGCTTTAACCGTTTCCGACTTGGAAAACTTGGTGACGATCGCAAGCAAAATTGGCAGTGACTCGCGGGTTTGAAGGGTATTCATTGCCGACAAGTAAAGGCGCGCCACGTCGCCGTACGGTTTCCAAAAAACATGACCAGAACTAAATAACGCGCAATAGGTATTTGCGTGACTGCTCAAGTCGGCGACGAAGTCGACGCTCTTGGTAGATGTGTTAACTTTCTTTCGGATTTCCTTGTAGAGCTGCTTTTCTCTTGCAAGACCATGCTGGGCTGACCAAAGATGTCGCACATAATCGACGACAATCTCGTCACCACCAATCGCTTCAAGAACGCTACCCATTGATATCCAATTTGCTTGCACTTCCGTCAAACGAGTGTTGGCTTTTGAAAACAAATAGTTCTTGAGTAAGTCTGTAATTGCTAACGCCAGCCCTCGGTCGTTTAGCGTTTCAAAGATGGTGAATGCATTGGAATCGGACGGCACACTTACCGAGATGACTTTCGCCTTTTTGCGAATAAAGTCGATCCAATCAATTAGTGATTCAATCTTCTGTCTACCAGAAGAAATCGCCACTGCCTTAATGTGGCTAGCCGCGATCGTGGCCGCTTTATTGATACGGCGGTGCGACTCAAGTTCCGGATTTGTCTTCTTTCTTTTAGATGGTTCGGTAATTATGCGGTCGATGAAATAGTCATTGTCCTCACTATTAAGTCTAAGTCTGGGTTTGAGCTCCGCCGTCCTCAGATCGACGCTCGCGAGATATGTTCTTCCAATTTCGTCAGCTTTTGTTTTTTGGTCGTTCGCAAGTAGAAAGTCCCGGATCGCGGCGATGATGATGACTGTCGTAGCCAAACGTTGCTGGCCATCGACGACATCGGGCTGGTCTGAGTCTGCATTGGTCAGAACAATAGAGCCAAGAAAGTACTCTTCTTCACCATCATGAATCGCTGTCGAGACATCGTTCAACAAGTCTTCTACGTGACCATCCTTCCATGCGTAGGATCGCTGGTAAATGGGCACTGCGTGCCGACTCGAAGCAACAATTTGACCAAGTCCAGCGAGCTTGATGTCTAGTTCTGTTGTTTTGGCCATTCTCGTACCTAACTCTGTTATAAATGTTCTAGAAGTTCGCCTTTGAAGGCGCGCGATTGGAGCGAGGCAAACAAAGCTTCCAACTTTGCAATGTGTTTTTGGACGAGCGTCCACTGCTACTCGATTGATCCTCGACCAGCGTCTTGTGGGCCTTGGATGAACCAAACAGAACTCCGTCGGGGACAATAATCGCCGCCCGGCCGCCGGGCTTGAGCAAGCGCAGAATCAAGGCCACGAACAACAACTCGGTCTTCTTCGTCTTGACCACTTTTTGCAGGCTCTTGGAACAGCTTTCGTAGTCCAAAAATCCGGCAAACGGAGGATTGGCCAGTACCAGTGAGTATTTCTCCTCCTCGCCGCCGTGTTCTTCGGCCAACGAATCGCGATACGTAATGACGGGATTCTCGACGCCATGCAACAACATGTTCATGCTGCCAATTCGCAGCATGGTGTTGTCAAAGTCATAGCCGTGGAACATTTCGGTGTGAAAGTGATCCCTGAGCTTCTTTTTCGTGAGCACTTCGTGGCAGTTGTCGCGGAGGTATTCGCTGGCAGCCACCAGAAAACCGCTGGTCCCGCAGGCCGGATCGCAAATCACGTCATCCGGCCGCGGCGCGGTCAGTTCGACCACTAACTGAATGATATGACGCGGCGTGCGGAATTGCCCGTTCTGCCCCGCCGACGCGATCTTACCCAGCATGTATTCGTAGATGTCGCCCTTGGTGTCCCGATCCTCCATCGGGACTTTGTCGATCATGTCCACGACCTTCGACAACAACGCCGGTGTCGGGATCGTGAACCGAGCATCTTTCATGTGCTGGGAGTAGGTGGAATCGTCTCCGCCAAGGTCTCGCAGAAACGGAAAGGCGTGTTCGGCGACGACGTCGAACATTTCTTTGGCTTCAAAGTGCTTGAAGCTGGACCAGCGCAGGTCGTTGTAGTCGCGTTTGCGGTCGTCTTTGCCTTCGGGGAAGATTCGCCGCTCGATCGGTTTCTTGAGACGATTGGCTTTGTTTTCTTCCAGCGTGTGGAGATCGTCCAGTCGTCTGAGGAATAGCAGATAGGTGATCTGCTCAATGACTTCCAGCGGGTTGGATATGCCGCCGGTCCAGAACGCATTCCTAAATCGCGTCGATCTGGTGCTTGATGTCTCCAGTTACCATTGGCAATTAGTTCCGGTTGTCTGCTCGATGAAGTAAGATCACGATTTGCTGTCTTGTGAGTCTTAATGTGGTGGCGGCCGGTGTTAATAGCGCATCGAACCGTCGGCTAGCGCGTTGACGCTCACACTGAACGGTGGTTCGCGATCACAACGAACATCGTAACAGAAAACTGTTGTCAAAGGGCCGCTTCAGACTGCAGGTGACTACAAAGTCACTCTTTGGGAATCGTCGCTTGCCGAGCCGGACATAGATAGGAAAAGTTCTCGGTCAACTTTTTGTCGTCGTGTTTTAAGAACAATTCCAGATCCACCGGTGCGTCGCCGTCGGGTTGGATCGTAACGGTAACCAAAAAGTCACCAGTGTCGGTTCTCTTCACCGACTGACCGGGCGACGTTCCGTTGGCGACTCTTAAATCTAATCGTGGCATGACGTTGTGCGTGTAGGCGCGTAAACTATCGCCGGAGAAACGAATCTCGATGTCGATGGGACCGGGAATTTCGGGCGTCGATTCAGTCGAGGGTTTACGGTCAACGGTGAACGCCATCGCGCGCGAGACGTCCGTCTGAGCGCCAACGTCGCCGATCAAAAAAAGAACTTCGTACTCAAAATCCATTGGCTTTTTGATGTCGACAGGGTCGTTGAACACCCAATGGACGCCGATATTATCAATCCCTTCATGGGCGGCCGGGAACTCGCTAAATTCGACGCGTCCGTTTTTCCAAGGCGTTTTTGGTCTTACAAAGACGCTGGGGCGTTTGTGGTAGTTGGCGTTGTAGTCCTCAAAATGAAAAAAGGCATTGTTGCGCTGCAAAGCTCCAAACCCCAGCAACGTTTCAACTGGCCGCGACGACGTCGAAGGATAACTGTGTCTGGACAACGGTCGCCAAACCCAGCCGTCCTTCTCCGTTTGCATCAGCACACCATCGGAGTCATGCACGGCGGGCCGGTTGTCATCCTTGGGGCCTGGAAAGCCATCGCCCCACATCCACATCGAAGTGATGGGCGCGATCGCCAATTTTTCGATCGCGTGACGAAAATGCAAACGTGCTTTGACAACAACAACTGATTCATAAATTCCGGGCGTAAAGTCAAATTGATACGCGCCCGTCACGCGCGGGCTGTCCAGCAACGCCAGTACTTTGACTGTTTTGGAATGGTTGATGGGTTTCATCACCCAAAACGCGCGTAGTACAGGAAACTCCTCCGGCTGATTCATGGCGATGTTGACCGCCAGAGCGCGGGCCGATGCACCGTAGCTGAAACCGTCTGGCCGACTGCGAAAGTAGCTCGACCCAACAAAGGTCAGCATCTCTTCGCCGTCACCGATGCGCGGAAAGCGACCGACAATTTTCAAACCGGCATGTCCGGTATCTGCGGGAACCTTGGATGGGTCTAACACGCCGTGGTAGTCGAAATCTTCACTGTTGTAAGGAACGTGTTCGGTTTTCCCGTCGATCAACGTGAACAATTCAATTTTCCCGCGCTGCAGAAAACCTCGATGGAATGACTCGAACCAAAACGGCGTCTTGCCGCCCCACCACACGCCGCGCGGATATTTGAATTCGATCTGACGATATTGCTCGTAGGTTAAATCGTTGAGCACATCAGCCGGAGCCGGCATGGGATCGAATGTGTATTGAGAGAGGTCTTTGGCCAAATCTGAAAGTGATTCAAACGAGTTCACTTTCATATAGGCATCGATGTCGCCGCCGTAAGCCTTTTTCTTTTCATCCGGTTCCTGCGCAGGAAGGTGCGCTGTCAGAGCAGCCCAGAAAAAAACGGCGCAGATCAGACGCAAAATTAGTGTTGGCATCGGTAAAATTTCCAAAGCTCAGATTCATATTAAAGAGCTTCAGTATACCCAACCCTGCCGGTTTGATGAGGTAGCCTTACGACCTCTTGAACCCAGCCGCTTCGAAGCCGCGCTGAGCGATCTCGTGTTGCATGAACTGGTTCCAGATGCTGCCGTGGAGCAGATTTTCGGTCATTAGCAAAGTGATGCCCGTGTCGATGCCGATGACGTCGCTGCCAAACCAATTCGTACGAGGATTGAAGGCATTGATAAATCCAAAATGCCCGTAGACCCGATCTCCGAACGTATACTTCTGATACTGCAACGTCCTCAAGGCTTGCTGAGGAACCATCGGCAATCCGCCGGCGGCAGCGCTGGGGACGATCGTTCCGTCGATGCCGCGCTCTGGTTCGAAATGGCCTTGGCGATAAGGCCCGCCCCAATCGCGGTAGCCAAAAGCACTATCGCTGCTGGTCAGCCCCCATAGATCCTCGCCGTAGTGGCCTAATTGATCCGGGTAACGCTTGGACAATTCAGTCATGAATTCGATCTGAGCCAGATGTGCGTTGACCGAATTCTCCCAATAGCTACGCCCTGAGGGCGATTTGAAATCTCTGAAGTCAAAGAATGCGTGCGGATACTGGTGCACAAACATCGGCGGGTAGCTAAGAAAGGATTGGCCATTGTGCTGTATAACGTCTTCGCGTCGCCACGCATTCCAACAGTCCGGCGAAACCGAATTCTCTCTTGCTCCGATAGCAATCAAAACAAGGAGCGTCAGTTCGCTGAAACGATCCCAACGCGCATCGAGAAAACCACCTTCAGGCGTCCATCCCATACTAAACTGGTTGCCGCCGTTAAGCATCCAATTCCAGTCGATCCGATCGCACAACCGATTGGCAAGATCGACGATATCTTTGTCGTCGCTAAACGTAGTGGCTGCAACCATCGCTCCGGCCAGCAGAATCGCAGTGTCGATGGATGACGCTTCGCTGTGGGGTGAACGGTGTCCTGTCGAACAATCGATGAAGTGATAGACAAAACCGTTTTCATGTGCGGCAATCGTGTTCAGAGACGTCAACAATCGCAGCGCCGAAGCCTGGGCAACGCCAGGATCTGCCCACTGGGATCTGGCCGCTGAAGAAAAGGAAGCCAAAGCGAAACCACAGCACGCGGCGCTCGAATAAGAACTCTTTAAATTCTGGCTGAACGACGCTCGATCAGGTACTAATCCGGTGACAGGGTCGGCCATTTCAATGAAGTACCGATAGCAACGGGAACGGAGGTCTTCAAGAAACTGCTTTTGTTCGCCGCTTATTTGGAATGTATTCACGTCATCGATGGAGCGATTAGCCAAGAGTGTGCCGGAAATCATCCCCAGCCCTACAAGACCAGCTTGCGTCGTCTGTTTTAAGAAATTGCGTCGGTTCAATGTTGTTATCCCACAGTTCAGCAGAATCAATCGCTCAGAAGTCTCTCCAGATGCCTGAATTCAGCTTTCTATAAGTCGAGCGAACGATAAGAGCCGCTTTTGGTCACGTAAATACGAATCAGCGATATCTGAAAACGATAGCTTGCCTAAGCTATCACCATTATACATCGGAACAAGAACACAGGAAACTTGAAAGACGTTAAAACAATAGTAAGGGCGCCCATTCTGCAAATGCGGTTTTCGCTTGATAAGCAAAACGGATCGAATACATTTCTAATGGGGTGCATTAACGCAAAGCTAGCTACCTAGAATCTATTTCTATTGATGCCTAATTTCACATTAGATTTTTTTATAGATCAGAGCAACAAATCGTTGGGCTTACTGCTCCGGCGCTGGTTTTTTCGGCGTATTTTTTAGTTGAACCGTTGTCTCTCTTGCCCAGATGTATATATTGAAAATAGCTGAGTGGGAAATTTTTCCCCATTGGTGTTTAGTTGAGAACTAATCCCCATTGGGAACATTGGGAACATCAACCTTTTGACCGTTGGCACATCAATTGCTTCGAATTTATTGGAAGTAACAGATTTACCGGCCGAGGTGACATTTGAACGTTTCTGCGTCATTTTGGCTAAGATTGCGAAATCCAAATTACCGTTCGCATCGAAAGCTAAATCGGGAAAGTATCTAACGCTTGAGCGTTACATTTTGGAAGAAGAGGGACCAATTATGAGTTTGTCGACACCGAAGCCTAAATTTAATAAGACAAACCGCCTCGTGAACGAAGCACTGCCATTGCTTGAAGATCAGGCCAATCAATACGCTGTGATCAAGAACGATTGGGTTCCAGCAACGCAAGCTTCAAAGATGTACAAAGCAGAACCGATTTGTCTCGCCGGCCCTCTGCGACCTCAGTGGTATCTCGCGAAAGTCAGAAAATTGATTTTAAAAACCGTTTTTTCTACTCGCTCCACCGCATAGATCTCAACCCTGCCACAATGGTTGATTTTTTTTCACGGCTGCCTTGAATAAGTACCACGAGTGTAGTTTTTTCATGCCAGCGTGAAATGTTTACATAGCGGACAACAACGCTGGCATGAAAGCATCTCACCATCAGCCAACAACCGACCAGCCGACTAGCAGGCTCCCTCGGTCAACGGCGAACGCTCGGCTATTCGTCGGATTCGCATGCCCGCTGTTATTGCTCGCAGGCGTGTGGATTTACTGGCTGATCATCTATCGTGACGGCCAGGTTGATTTCTTAGAAGTCGGGTCATTGATCCTTTTTGCGATACTCTTCGCTTGGATTTCTCTGTCGTTCTCGATCGCTTCACTGGGTCTCTTTGTTGCTATTGCGAACCTGTTTCGCAAACGGGAATTAACTTCCCATGTGGCTCATGACTACGCAGTCGCCAATCAACAACGCACTGCTGTTTTGATGCCGATCTACAATGAGTCTCCCGAATCGGTGTTTGCAGGGGTCAAGGCAATGGTAGATTCTTTGATCGCGACCGGAAGGTCTGACGAGTTCGATTTTTTCATCCTCAGCGATTCAACGCGATATGAAGTTTGGCTGCAAGAAGAAGAGTTATGGCGGAAGAACTTCCAAAGCGACGACGATCAAACACCGCTTACTCAATGCCGCATCTTCTACCGCCATCGCAGCGAAAACAGAGCGCGTAAATCGGGAAACATCGCAGACTTTTGCGAACATTGGGGCGACCGGTACCGATTCATGATCGTTCTGGACGCTGACTCTCTGGTCGAAGGCGAAACCATGACGAAGATGGTCGATCGCATCTCTAGCAACGACGAGCTTGGCATTCTCCAAGTCCCTCCGGTTCCCTTGGGCCGGTTGTCGTTGTTTGCTCGGATTCAACAATTTGCGGCGGACGTTTATGGCCCGATCTACGCAAAGGGATTTTCGACTTGGGCTGGGGGAGACGGCAACTACTTCGGTCACAACGCAATCATCCGTGTGGCAGCTTTCAAGCAGTTCTGCCATTTACCAGTGTTACCCGGCGCGGCACCACTGGGCGGAGAAATTCTCAGCCATGACTTCGTCGAAGCAGCCCTGATGCTGAAGAATGGCTACCGCGTCGAAGTCGCCACTGAAATCGCGGGGTCTTATGAAGAATGCCCGACAACGATCCGAGACTTTGCTCAACGCGATCAGCGCTGGTGTCAGGGAAACATGCAGCACATTGCCATCATGTTGAGCGCTGGTTTGAAGCCGTTCAGTCGCTTACATTTTCTTACCGGCATTCTCTCGTACGTCAGCGCTCCCTTGTGGATCGCATTCATGGTCGTAACGGTACTAGCTCTCGTGTTTAACCGGTCGCCAAATCTTACCCAAGGCAATACGGCTGGATTAACGGCTGGATTATTTATCGCTTCGATGGGGATGCTGCTGGCTCCAAAGTTTTACGGCCTCTTCATATCGGTAATTGAACGCAAGAAGCGATTTGGCAAGTCGAACGCGTTTGCTCTGACGACCAGCGTGCTACTGGAGACATTTGGATCCATTTTGATGGCTCCGATCTTTGCGATCTATCATTCAACTTTTGTCACGTCTGTCTTCACCGGAAAATCTGTGCAATGGAGTGTTCAGCAGCGCGGCGAACGTGGCGTCTCTTGGTCTGAGGCGGTCAGTAGTTTCTGGAAGATGACACTAATCGGAGTTGCCACAACACTGATTGTAGGTTGGCTAACACCAAGCCTGGTTCTTTGGTACGGACTGTTCTCTGCGGGATTGATTCTGTCGATTCCCATAGCTGTGATCGTCGCCAGTTCAAACGTCGGGTTGAAACTAAAGTCTGTTGGAATCTTATCCTCAAGCTCCGAACTGCATCAGCCTCCGGTCGTCAGTGGTCGCGATCGTTGGGAAAAGCAAATCAAGTCAGTGCCGCTGGACGATCACGATGCCTTGTTCAAGCGCGTCATGACTGACGAAGCGACAATGTTGTCCCACTGCAGAATGCTTTATCTGACCAACAACGAACATCCAATCTCGCCCGAAACGCAAGCATGTGTTGAAGAAGCCGTCGCTAATGGGGACTTGTCCTCGATTCCCGATAAGATCCGGTTCGAGATTCTCACCAACCCCGATGCATTGATGGCAATCGGTGAAGTGTTTGAAGAAGGACCGTAGCGGCGAGCATGGCTGTCTTTGGCTCGGCGAAAGAACGCTACTTTCGCGGAGAGGCTGTGGATTTTAAAAATGTCATCAGCCGTCACGCGATAACGGCCGGTTTCTAGCGCGCAAAACCGGACGCTCTCTATCGCGCGGCGGCTGAGAGATTCTGCGAACCTTCGCCGTAAAATCACAGCCTCGGAGCGAAAGGCGGAAATGACGGGGTTCTGCTTCGGAATTTTCCATTTTCTCAGTGATGGACAATCACTGTCTCTTGAAATCGCCCAAACTCCAATCTGCGGCTGAGTATTTTCCTAACCGGACATTTCCGCACGACAGGTCCAAAGTTTGCCGCCCTCGACGACAGAATTCGCTCTTCGCCACTATCTGTGAGTTACGTTTAGACACCATCCAACGTATCCACACCATCTGAGCATTTTCAATGAATCGAATTTTTACATTGGCGATCGCATCGACTCTTATCATCACCGGCAGCAGTGTTTTTGCACAACAACTACCTCGTTCGCCCCGCCCAGTGCACAAGACAGAAGTGATTCAATATGCGATCGAACGTGCATCGGAAGTACCAAGCTACCGAGGCTATCGAAAGTCAAACGTCTATGTGGCCCCCAAATCAGCGCGTACGGTCGTTCAACGCACCTACCCAAACGTCAGGAAAAAATCACCGTTTACGCTCTCGCCTCTTTCCCCGCAACAGACGATAGAGGCCGCGCCAGTGATTTATGGTTCTTCACGTCGCCTTACCAGAATCGCGGTACCAGCCCCGTCAACCGAGATTGAAGTTTCTGCCCCGGATCCAATCGAACCGGTCCAAACGCAAATTGATGTTGTGAGAACGACAAAACCATCCACAGATTCTCCAAATTTCGAATACCGAAGCCGTTCCGATGACGATTCAGAAGATTTGCAACTGAGTAAATGGCAACCTCAGCACAAGCAAGTTCATAGCGAAAAAACGATTGCGATCTCTTCACCAGTTGAGCTGCCCAAGACGACAGAAGCTACGCCTGTGATTCCTAGTTCTTCACGTCGCGTTACCAAAATCGCTGTGCCAAAACTAGCGACGGAGATTCCAATTCCTGCCCCAGGTCCAATCGAATCGGCCAAAACGCAAATTGATGTTGTGAGAACGGAAACACCGGCGAAAGCTTTTCCGAATTTCAAATATCAAAGCCCTTCTGACGTCGACGAAGAAGAATTGCAACAGAGCCAATGGCAGCCTCAGCCCAAGCGCTTTCAAAGCGCGAAAACGATTGCGGACTCTTCACCAGTTGAACAGCCGAGGACGATTGATCCTAAGGATCCTTTCGAAGCGGTAGCACCAGCCATTTCAATGGACAACAAAACCGATGCTGTTCCCATGAAGTCAGCACTATTGGGTTCAGAAGAAAATTTTCCTTTTACTTCTTTCATCGCAGAATCAGACAGACGACCAGCAGTTGAAACCGGATACACGACTAATGCGGTTGGGCCGATGGCTTTTGCTACGACAGAACTGGCAACGAAGGCGAAGGCCGAACTCCAGACAGCAAAAAAAGTCCAAACCTCTGCTGGGAAAGAAGCTAGCTACCAGAGAACAGCTGATGTAGCGTGGTGGAGCGGTATGGTACTTTTAGCTGTGCCGTTTTTGGCGCTGCTGGGTTGGGCAATATTCGGTCGTGAAATACATCATCAATTTGAGGAAGCTCCCGTGATAGAAATACCACTGCAAAGCAATACTCCATGGCAATTTCAAGAGAGTATGGTTGCCCAATTGAGCTTACCATTTGCATCTGAAACGGATCCACAAGAGATCCATTGTTCAAGTGAAGAATCCGACGCTTTCGAATCAGATATAGAGTTGCTCGATGAAATCCATTCGATTAACTCAATCGCGTTCGATTCGAATTCCGCTGCACGTTCAACTTCGAATCCGCGAACTAAATCAGATAAAAACTGAGCCCGGCCGGCGTGCTAAGTCACGAACCTTGCCCTTGGAACACAAGCAATTTATGATCGACCGACGCATCGATAAGATCCAACATCGAGCGGACACCGTCTTCGACCGGCCCATCTCTCCAAAGATCTTCATTTAGGAGTTGGCGACCTAAATCAATCGACCACGGCTCGGACGATACTTCAGCCACTTCGCCGGTATCGTCAGTCGACTCAAACCTCAACGCCGCTAAGGGGATCGCTGCTTCGACGGTCCAACTGTTTTCATCTTCTGATTGGCTGACGTACCAGTTCGGATCCCAACTGGAAAGCGCGTCGAAGGATTCGTTGACCCACCCGCGGTGGTCAATCGTAAACTGAAACTTCGTTCGACCATCACGATCGCAGTCCAACCCGATTTTGATTCGATCCCGATTGTGTAAACGCGCGTCACGAGTTCGCCGTTTCTTTTTATGATTGTAGCTGTAGTCGGACTGCTTGTTCATTCGTGCGATCAGATAGAAAAACGCGTCATCGCGTGCAAAGAACACGACATCCGAGTTCTTCGCCTGCCAGAACGCCTTCTTCTCAAAGGCCATTCGCCAGATATCGTCGTCAAACGCACCGTCCAAATTTGGCCTCGCTGGCCTCGTTGGCCTCGCTGGAATCGTCAAACAAACGACATCTCCGGCACCAATTAAATCGCCGCCTTTACTCAACAATGCAATTTCACGTCGAATCTTGACACCCAACCCAGGCGACACCTTTAACAACTGCTTAAGTCTTTCCAGTGATTCGGTTGGCTGTTGTGAGTTCCTCAACAACGTCAACTCAATCGCAATCGTTTGATCGTTCAAAGCCAAATCAGGATCTCGACCTCGAAGCCGCGCTAAATATTTTGCGGCTAATTGACGTCGTCCCGTGATGAATTGGCTCCATGGAATCTCAACGACTGGCTCGGCTGCCGAAGCTTGAACGATTTCTGGTTGCGCGTTCTCCACCACTACGTCAGCAATGGCAGGTGTGACTTCGGGCGATGGACTCGGTGTGGGTTTGCCTGCGATCGCGTCGCCCAGCTCAAACAGCTTCCGCTCTGCTTCGGTGTACGCAACCTCT
>ENA-ORXT01002736-ORXT01002736.1-marine-metagenome-genome-assembly--contig:-NODE-2736-length-20508-cov-3.938231_pt1 | contig 20508 bp, 21 predicted proteins | sample MGYA00237868_ERZ511482 | MGnify/ENA metagenome assembly ERZ511482
AAAGATGTTAAAGCTATTGGAATTAAACATAATAAAGCAAATATCAGGTTTGCTGTTGGCCCTGCTATTGAAACCCCTGATTCTCGCTCTGGGCTAAGTTTGCTGCGGTCAATCCAAACGGCTCCACCTGGTAGCCCAATTCCACCTATAAAAAGGATCACTACTGGTATTCCCAGCGATAGCACTGGGTGTGCGTATTTGAGAGGGTTTAATGTTAGGTAGCCTTTTGCTGCAACTGATTTATCTCCACCTTTCCAAGCTACATAAGCGTGTGCGAACTCATGAAAAATTAAAGACAGAATCCAACCAGCAGTAACAAATATGAATATAGCGACACCGGGCGATACCGAAATGGGGCCCAGGTTCTGATTCCAACATAGGTAGCCTCCGAGTACCGTTACAGCTAATACTAGGTAGAAAATTGGGCTTGGTCTTATTCCGCTTGATCGATTAACTTCCATCGCCTTTACTCTACCCCTTGTCTTCGCAAGATATGGGCAATCTCAGAGTTGAGAACTATAGTCATTGGTGTATAGTGCATTTAGAACAATTTATTTCACTTGTTTGGTTAGTTCAGAGAATTGAGGAAATTTCTGAACTGTATACTCCTTTCAAAGTATTTGATTTTTGATTCTGGATTTCCTCCTATTAATTTTTATATAAATAGGAGACCGAGCTGTGCTAGAGTCCAAAGTTTCGTCAAACGAAAAAAATCAGAACTCTGATTTGAGCATCCCTGAATTATTTCAGAATTTGTTAATCAGAATAGAAAATGTTTCACCATCAATACGCATGCTGATGATCATGTTATTCATGTCTTTAATTGGGATTGGAGGATATTTTTTCTCTAACGCCAATGAATCTTCTGCGAGTAGCGTTGAAGAAAAAATCCCATTTGCATCAAATACAGCATCTACTTTGCAAATAGATGCACCATTAGAGAAAATCATGGTTCACGTTGTTGGAGAAATTCAATATCCTGGAATATTTGAAATGGAATCCGATAGTCGAATTTCGGAGATAATTGATAAAGCTGGGGGAGTAACTTCTGAAGCCGATATCGAGCAGTTAAACCTTGCAGCTTTTGTTAGTGATGGCTCTCAAATTCGTGTTCCCAAAAGAGGTGGAGATGTTGTTGGTCCTCTAGTTCTTAGCAGTAGCCCAAATAATAATTCTACGAATGGTGGAACTGTAGTTAATATTAATCGAGCAACATCGGGTGAACTTGAATCGCTTACTGGGGTTGGGCCATCGTTGGCTTCAAAGATCATCAAATACCGTGATACAAATGGTTCGTTCGCTTCGGTTGATTCACTATTATCTGTACCTGGGATTGGTCCAGCTAAATTAGAAAGTATGAGAGAATTTGTGGTCTTATAGGAGGCCAACAACAGAACTCGAAATTCTTTGCCTTACTGGTGTTGTGGTAATTTCTGTTTGGTTCCAAATATTTTCGATACCGATTCTTATTTGTATAGTTTTTGTTTGTGTTGCACTGATTTTGCAAAAGTTTAAGCTGATGTGTTTAGCGATGTTTATTCTTGCTTCATCTGTTTCAACTAGAGCTAATGAAGAATATAGGATTGTGTCTGCTGAATTATTTGAAGGCCGTGTAATCCTGGTTGATGATTCTGAAGCGACTAACCTTGCGAGCACTACAGCTGTTGTTAAAGCTGTTTCAGGAAATTATGAAGGTAAACGTTTTCTGCTTAGGGCTTCAGGAGAGGCAGGTTTTTTTTCTAGAAAACTGAGTTTCGGTGATTCAGTTAGAGTGAGTGGCTTTTTGAAGCCTATAAAAAGATCTAGCTGGAATAAGTCACGACATCTAGTTGGAGAGTTATCTGTTCATGATGTTTCTGAGATGCAGAAAGTTTCTGGAATCAAAGTTGTTCCAGAATATTTTCGGAATCAGATTATTGATAGTTCTAAGTTGTTGCCGTTTGAGAACCAGGCTTTGTATTTAGGGTTAGTTATTGGTGAAGATTCTGGTCAAAGCATTTCACAGAAAGCCCAGTTTAGGGCTTCAGGTATGACTCACCTTCTTGCTGTTTCTGGACAAAACGTTGCTTTAGTATTTGCTTTTCTTACTCCTTTATTTCAGCGTTTGCCTTTATCGTTTCGGTTTCCAACTGCCCTGTTGGTGTTGGTAATTTTTGCGGTTATTACTAGGCTTGAACCTTCGGTACTAAGGGCTTGTACAGTTGCTGGTATAGCAGCGTGGGCTTCTGTTTCCGGGGCTCGGAGTTCCGGGTTTAGGATTCTTTGTTTGGCTCTAATTATTTTAGTTCTAGTTGATCCGTTTTTGATCTATTCTGTAGGTTTTCAACTTTCAGTGATTGCTTCTGCTGGTATTCTTTTATTTTCTGAACCTTTGATTAAATGGTTCGAGAAATTTAGGTTGCCTCGTGTGTTAAACGAAGCTGTATCGGTGACGCTTGCAGCACAGTTTGCTGTTTTGCCTTTATTGATTTTTTATTTTGGTGATGTTTCGTTGGGGTCTATCCCAGCTAATGTGTTGGCAGGTTTTTTAGCTGGTTTGGTTATGATTGCAGGATCTTCGCTGGGTTTATTTGTTGGATATTTGCCAAATGTAGTTGGTTCTTTTGTTATGAAACCTGTTGATTGGGCTTTGCTCCTATTGGAGCTTATTTCAGAAGAGTTTGCTTTGTTAAATTTTCCGCGTGTGAGTTGGTTTGCGTATTTGGTACTTGTTCTGATCTGTTTTATTTCTGTTTGTATTGGTAGAAGATTGAGAACATATTTTTGTCTTATTGCTCCTCTCTTCGTAATTCTGTTTTTAACGTTTAGCGCTAGTCATTCAAATGTGATTAGTGTGCAAAATGGTTTTATTTTCATTCCTGCAGATGACGGCTTTGGGTCGGTCTTAATTTTGAACTCTGATGTTGATAAATATGATCTAGATGATTATATAAAAAATGGTTATGGTGAAGTTGATCTGATTATTTCTGAATCAGGTACAAGGAATACTAGTATCGTTGTGCAGGCTTTTTATGAAGTTGGGATTAGTAAACAGATACTTGCTCCACCTTTGCATGACATCCCATCAGCTACAAGGGTCACACAAGATTCTGAGGTTGAAACTTCTGCTGGGTTGATTGCTTTACAACCTGATAAGAAGAATTTAGGAATTTCTATGAGCTAATTGACATATATATGATGTAGAAAACAGTAGATATTAACAAGATATATTACATTTCTTGAGTTCAGATCTGAACAATTATTAATCTCTCTACAATTAAACTCAGATGAATAATGGGGTTAGCGGTGACTGAGCATAACATTTATAACAATTCAGAACCACAAATTCAGAAGTTCGATATTGCAGCTCTCATTCGAATCGGAACCATGGTTTCTTATATTATGGATAGTCTAAATCAAGACCCTATTCCAGTAGATATCTTTAAAAATTATCTAAATCTCAGCATCATAAAGATTCAAAATGGTTTGAATGATGAAGATCTTACTCTTGAATTCAAAAATATGTTCCAGGAGCTCGATGAAAATCCTTCTTTAGGTGAATTACGGGTTGTTGCTTCAAAAATTATTGGGTGGATCAATGGATCATTTAAAGGTGAACATGAGAAAGGTCTGATTACATTTAATCCTGCAGACTACGTATGTGTCGATCTCAATGGAGGAGAACAGCCTTTAGAAAAAGCTCATCCAACTGGTCAATATCTGTAGCCTTATCATTTATAAATAATTAATTGGTAAACGGATAGTCTTAAATTATGAATCTAGCTCTTGGAGATTACAGATTTGATTTAACATTTCAAAGTTTGGTATTGGGTCTTCTACGTTGTGATAGAAAATCTGATTCTGAAATTCTCCAAGAATGCGAAAGTCTTTTAGACTCAGGTGCAGATTGCGTAGTTCTGGATTACAGAAATTTTAATAAGAACGACCTTCAACTTGCTTCAGCTCAAGTTAATCAAATATCTGATTCTATTCACGAGCTCTATGACGTTCCAGTTCTTCTATTGGATGAAAATTTGAAACCTGAAGAAATATTCAATGTTGAATATGTTATTACTTCAAATATGTTGCTTGATGATAATAGGATTGGAGAATTTGATTCTGCTTGGAGTGTGTCTGAACTGGTAGCTAATCAAACAAAGCAAATTACAGCTGGTTGCAGAATTTTAAGCACAGATTCTAATTTAGCTAAATCTTCAAGAAGGACGGCTGATTTAATGTCAGCAATCTTACGTTCAGAACAGGTAGAATCTCAGACGTGACAATTGTATTTATTAAAGGCGATGATCAGGTTTTAGTTTCTCAAGAGGTTCTTAGCCAAGTAAATTCTTTAGTCGGCGATGGTGATAAGTCTTTAATGGTGGAAGAGCTCACGGAAGCAACATATCTAGATGAAAATGGTTTATTAGATATCGCTACTGTGGTGAATGCTGTTCAAACCCCGCCTTTTTTAACAGAACGAAGGGTGGTAGTTGCAAGAAATCTTAGTTCTTTTTCTAAGAAAGAGCTGATTCTTCCTTTGGTAAGGGTGTTGGAAAAAACTATTGAAAATGTTGATTGTGTTTTTGTTTGGGAAAAAGCCACTAATGCAACAAGGTTAGCTGCGGTCCCTAAAGTACTAAAAGATGTTTTGAAATCTATTGGGGCTGAAGAGATCAATGCTTCGCCGAAGGGCAAAGCGGTTAAAGCTGTGTTGCAAGACAAACTAAGCATGGCCCCTGTACAACTTGACCAGTCAGCACGTAACGCTATCTCTGAAATTACAGGAGATAATGTTGGCTCCCTGGATTCATTATTCGAAACATTAGTTAGCACTTATGGCGAAGATACTAGGCTTTCTGCTGCCGAGGTAGTCCCTTTCTTGGGTCAAGGTTCAGATGTTCCACCTTGGGAGCTGACAGATGCCATTGATCAGGGCAATATTAAACTTTCACTTGAGAAACTTTCAAGAATGGTAGAAGGGGGTGGAAGACATCCTCTCCAAATTTTGGCTGTTCTTCACGGCCACTATCAGAAAGCTTTGACTCTAGATGGTGCTGGGGTTTCTAATGAGAAGGAAGCGGCGGCTATCCTAGAAATGAAGGGTTCAACTTTCCCAGCTAAAAAAGCAATGATGCTTTCAAAGAAGCTTGGTCAAAAAAAAGTTAGGCGTGCTATCAGCCTTTTGTGTGACGCTGATATTGATATAAGAGGAGCAACAGCACTACAGCCTGTCGCTGTGACGGAAGTTCTTGTAGCTCGGTTAGCTCAGATGTCTAGATAGCATTTATTTGAAAAGGTCTCTTAGCCCTTTGTTGGAAGTTGGAGAATCTTCTTGGATCGGAGCAGAAGTAACACCTTGGACTAGGTTTATATTTTTGAATTCTGTAGTGAAGTCTTCTATTTTTGCTGAATCTGTTAAAGTAACGTGAAATGATTCTGGCATTTTTTCCGGATCGATAAGTTCAACAATTTCAGGACTATTTCTATAATAATCAATATATTCGTTGTACTGCTGTACCTTGTCCTCAAATGAGTAAGAGTCTACGTCTGGATGATTTGATAGTTTCTCCTCTATTAAGTTTATTGTTTCGTTATACGCCTGCTCAAACTGTTCCTTCTCATTTTCGATTTCTTCGACTGTGGCATCACTCGATGGCCTAAAAGTGTCAAGCCAAATAACTGCTTCGTATATTGTGTCATCATTTTGATTCGAGTTAGCTGATTGTTCTGTTTCAGATACATCTTTGGTTCCCTGATCATAACTAATTTCTCTCACCAATTTTATATTTTCAAATTCGGTAGTGAACTCTTCCATATTTGTTGAATCTCTTAAACTCACTGCGAATCCTTCTGGCATTGAATCTTCCGTCACAAGTTCAAGAATTTCAGGTGAATCTCTGTAACTAGTTTTAAAATTGGTGTAGGTTTCTGCTTTGTCGATAAATTTGAATGACTCTACATCTGGGTGTTTAGACAATTTTTCATTTAGGAATGTTTTTGTATCTTCATATTCGAGTTTGAATTGGTCTTCATGGGCTTGAAATTCTTCAGTTGTTAGTCTTCCTTCACTTAATCCAGAATCTTCAAGCCAAATTATTATTTCAGAAGAACTAGTATTACCATTATCCTCGGACTCATACTTGGTGTACGCAAATAGGCCCAATCCAATGAGTGAAAAAACAAATACAATCAACCCGAGTTTTAAATATAGGTGCTTTCGATTTGATGGAGGCTTAGTATCTATTGGCTCTATTCCTTCATTCTGCGCAGCTGCGTAGTTGTATTGTTCATTTATCATCGTTATTAATCATATTGGTCATGTCAATAAGGGCCATCTAGGAATCGGCAATCGTATTATTATTGTCAAAAAAGTAAATGAGATACCTTACGGCATCTCATTAAAAAACTATTTAGCTAAGAAAACTTAATTAAGCGCTTGCGGCTTCACGAATTCTTTTAACTAATCGGCTTTTACGACGCCCAGCAGCGTTTTTGTGAATCACTTTTTTAGTGGCCGCTCTGTCAATTCCTTGTATAGCCGCTTTCATAGCGTCTTCTTGTTTATCAGAACCCGCTGCTTCTAAAGCGCTTTTTTCTAATGTGTTCAGTCTTGAACGTAGAGACATATTGCGTACACGACGCTTCTCGTTTTGTCTGTTGCGTTTAATTTGGCTTTTAATATTCGCCACGGCGAAACCTCAATCATCTAATGGGATAGTCTAGTCGACCCTTTATCATAGCATCTGGTGCTGCTTTGCCCAACATATTAGCTATGATGCTTTAAGGCTTTCGCTCTCGGGCTCATTTTGTATCTGATTGTCGTCTATCAGTCATTTATATTTAAATAATCTCCGTTCGATCGTCCTATTCATATAAAAAATAATCTCCGAGGAAGCTGAAGCCTTATGAATAAACCTAGAATTAATATCGCATATGCCCACTGATCCAAAAAACATTAGAAACATAGCCATCATCGCCCATATCGACCACGGAAAATCTACTTTAGCTGACAGGCTTTTAGAGATATGTGGAGCTGTTGAAGCAAGAGAGATGCGAGCTCAATATTTGGATTCAATGGATCTTGAACGTGAACGAGGTATCACTATCAAGCTCCAAAGCGTAAAACTAGAGTGGAAAAACACTGTCATCAATATTATCGACACACCCGGCCACGTTGACTTTGGTTATGAGGTTAGCCGTTCTTTGGCGGCGTGTGAAGGTGTAATTCTTGTTGTAGATGCCGCACAAGGTATAGAGGCTCAAACATTAGCGAATACGTATTTGGCAGTCGATAATGATCTTGAAATTGTTGCTTGTTTAAATAAGATAGACCTTCCTGCCGCTGATCCTGATCGTTACTCAGCTGAGATCGAGCAGATCCTTGGTATATCCGCTGACGACATCTTAAGGATTTCAGCTAAAACTGGTGAAGGTGTTGAAGATCTTCTAGAAGCAGTTATCGACAGAGTGCCGCCACCTGTTGGCAATCCTGAAGATCCATTACAAGCTTTAATATTTGATAGCCATTTTGATACTTACAGGGGCGTTGTGTCAAGCATCAGAATAATGAATGGGACTTTGTCAAAGGGTGAGAAATTAAAATTTATGCAGGCTGGTGTCAACTATGATGCTGATGAAATAGGTACAAGAACTCCAGATAATAATCCAGTCGAAAAAATGGGCCCGGGTGAAGTTGGATATTTAATAGCCGGAATTAAAGATGTTGGAGAAGCACGGTCTGGTGAAACAGTCACAACTGCGAGTAACTCAGCCGAAACTCCATTAGATGGTTATAGGGAGCCGCAACCAATGGTTTTCTGTGGTTTGTTCCCAGTAGATGGTGATGATTTTGAAGATTTTCGTGAAGCTTTAGACAAGCTGCGTCTTGATGACAGTAGTTTTTCTTTCGAACCCGAATCATCTACAGCGCTTGGATTTGGTTTTCGTTGCGGATTCTTAGGTCTTCTCCACATGGAAATTATTAGAGAGCGTCTGCAACGTGAGTTTGACTTGAATTTGATTGCCACTAGCCCTTCTGTGGAATATCAGATCACTATGAACTCTGGTGAAGAGAGGGTTATCGATAATCCTTCTGAGCTTCCAGTTTCTGGTGATTGGACTGCTATCCGTGAACCGTATTTGAAGGCTTCTATGATTGCGCCCTCTGACTATACGGGAACTTTGATGGAACTTTGCCAAACTCGGCGTGGTCGTATGGAAAAGATGGAATACCTTTCTCCCGAGCGTGTGGAGTTGGTTTATACGCTTCCTTTAGCAGAAGTGGTTGTCAACTTTTTTGATCAGCTGAAAAGTCGTAGCCAAGGGTATGCGAGTTTAGATTATGAACCTGCTGGTTATGAAGCGGGAGACCTGGTAAAGGTCGATATTTTATTTAATGGGGAACAGGTCGATGCTTTTTCTTCTGTTGTGCATAGAGATAATTCTTTTGAATACGGTCGTCGTACTACTGAGAAGTTGAAAGAGATTATTCCTCGTCAACAGTTTGAGGTTCCAATACAGGCGGCCATTGGTGGAAAAATTATTGCCCGTGAGACTGTTAAGGCTTTCCGCAAGGACGTTACCGAGAAGCTTTATGGTGGTGACATTACCCGTAAGAATAAGCTGCTTAAAAAGCAGAAAGAGGGTAAAGCTCGTATGAAAAATATTGGACGAGTTGAAATACCCCCTGATACCTTTATCCGTGCTTTAAAACTAGACGACTAGATTGTATGCTCCGAGCATTTTGAATGGCTACTCTTATCTGTCATTGGGGTCTATCTGTCATTGGGGTCAGACACTTCTGCAAGGTTTTTTTGTATGTATTCATTTCGACTATTAGCTAGTATGTTTGTAATTAATGAATACTATTTTTTGGTTCCGTCGTGATTTGCGTTTGCAAGATAATTTGGCATTATTTGAAGCAGCTAAAGCGGGTTCCGTCCAACCTGTTTTTATATTTTCTGAAAAGATAGAGGAGGATGTTGATCGACCTAGAATTCAGTTCTTAGTTGAGTCCTTGGAAGAACTTAAAGGCCAAACCGAGAATTCCCTTGCATTTTACTATGGCGATCCGAGTGAAATATTGTTGGAACTAGCTCAAGAATCTGAAGCAACTACAGTGTATTCAACAAAAAGTTTTTCAACCTACAGAGCTCAAGAAGACCAAACCGTAAAAGACAATTTAGCTAAGAATGATATTGAACTGAAGTTAGTTGATTCACCTTACGCAATTACACCAGGCACCGTTTTTAATAAATCTGATAGCCATTTTAAAGTATTTACTCCATTCTTTAAGACATGGCAAACCCATACTGTGCCTTCACCCACAAAGACTCCCAAGATAACTTGGAAAAGTTCAAAGTCTTCAGAAGACCTTCCTAAAGTTTCGAAGTTTGAATCAATACTTCCAGGCGCTGGCGAAGATCAAGCTCATAAAGAACTGAAGAAATTTGTAGAGGAAAAAGTTAGTTCTTACAAAAAAGATAGAGACAAGCCAGGGGTTTTAGGAACTTCTCGACTATCTCATTACTTGAAGTGGGGGGTCCTTCATCCCAGACAAATAATTGATAAGTTGCCATCAGGGGTTGGTGCTGACACTTACTTAAGCGAAATTTGTTGGCGTGAATTTTATGCTGATGTTCTATTCCATAGACCAGAAACCGCCACCGAGGAGTTCTCAACCAAAATGGCGCACCTGCATTACGATGACACCGAAGATGCATCAGATTTATTTGAAGCTTGGAAGCATGGCCAAACTGGGTATCCAATTGTAGATGCCGGTATGCGTCAGTTGGTAGCTACTGGCTGGATGCATAACCGGGTTCGTATGATAGTTGCTAGTTTTTTAACTAAAGATTTGCACATCTACTGGCTTGAAGGAGCCAAGTTTTTTATGCACCATCTGGCTGATGGAGATTTGGCTTCGAATAGCCATGGTTGGCAGTGGACTGCGGGCACAGGCACAGACGCTTCACCATATTTTAGGGTTTTTAATCCAACAACTCAAAGCGCAAAGTTTGACCCTGAAGGCGAGTACCTTCGAGAATGGGTTCCCGAAATTGCCCACATGTCTAATAAATTTATACACGAACCGAGTACAAACACTGATGGACTTCCAGCTGATTATCCTGAACCGATTGTTGATCATGCCGCCGAACGCAAGGTTGCACTTGAGCGTTATGAAATGGTGAAAGCGCAGAATTAAATACGGATCAGCTTAAGCTCGTCAATTTTTTTAAAGTTGCTGTCTAAAGTGAGCAGTGGTAGATCATTAGAAATACAGCATGCGGCTATCCACATATCATTTGTGCCTACAGGGGTGCCAGCTTCTCTAAGTTGATTATAAACTCTTGAGTAAGTTTGAGTGGCTGAATCTGTGATGGTAACAGTTGTTACATTTGGGCTGTCTAAAAAGCGTCTTAAATTTGCTTCGTTTAATTCAGACCTTGATCCAATAGAAAATCCGGCTCGAAGCTCCCCAACAACTGTAAGAGGTACAATAATCTGGTTTGAAAGTTTTATGTACTCTCTTAGCTCTAATTTTCCTCTGTTAAACTCGGAGTAAATATTGGTATCTATCGCGAACTTCATTCCCATATTGTGGCATCTACCTCTGACATTTCTTCAACAGCTTTGTCGAATGAATCTTCGATAGTGTTGGTTGAAAAGAGCCAGTCAAAATCTTCGTCAAATACAGGATCTTTTTTGCCAAATACTTGAAGATTAAGAATGTCAACAACGGTTTGGTTAAAAGAGGTTTCAGATTCTTTGGCGCGTTTTCTGATCACCTTATCCAATTCAGGTGGAATGTTTCTTATTGTATATTGCAAACCGCTCATGTATGCATTGTATGCTATGTATACAAACTTGTCCATATGGCTAAATTACAAGCAATATTGAACAAATTCGTAATGATCAAATAAGGCTTACACTTAAAGCAAATGATATTTAACAATGCGTTTGGCGAACTTAAATTAACGATTTATCCAGAGACTTCTGATCCAAATTTGCAGGCTTGGGATTCAGCTGACAGATACTTGCTTGATTATCTAAATGAACTAGATCTTGATTTATCAAAGTTGTCGGTTTTGGTTTGCAATGATGAACATGGTGCAATTTCGGTAGCGGTGAATGAATCAAGTCCATATGTTTGGAACGATAATGCACTGGCACACTGTTCAATTCAAAAAAACTATGAGCTAAATGAACTTCCAATCACTTTTAATGCGATACCTAGTACAAATAAACCTGTAATAGAAAACCCGTATGACTTAGTGCTGTTAAAAATTCCTAAAGCTTTAAGCTATTTAGAAGACCAGCTGGCTCAATTATCGGGTCTGATAACCCCAGATACTATTTTTATATCTGCTGGGAAAGTTAAACACATTCATACATCAACACTTGAGTTATTCGAGCAATATATAGGAGAGACTAAAACTTCTTTGGCTAAACAAAAGTCTAGATTGATCTTTAGTCGACCAAATGAGGTAGAGGTTAAAAGCCCTTGGCCTCAAGCTTTTGAGTACGGTTCTAAAAAAGTTTTAGGTCATTCCAATGTTTTTTCTCACCGTAGGCTCGATATTGGAACCAGGTTTTTGTGTGATGAAATGAAAAAACATGTTTGGGTGCAAGCAGCTAAAACAGTTGTTGATTTGGGTTGCGGGAATGGTTTAGTTGGTTTGCAGGCTTTAAGCATTAATCCTGATTTAGAATGCATTTTTACTGACCGTTCATACATGGCTATTGAATCAGCTAAAGCTAATGTAAAGAATTGGTTTGGTGAACTTGAGCCTCATCAGTTTTATACTTCAGATGTTTTGCAGTCAGTCGATGGTGTGAATGCGATCTTGGAGCCTGGTTCAGTTGACCTTGTGCTTTGTAATCCGCCATTTCATGATAACCACAATCTAGGTACTGAAACTTCAGCAAAAATGTTTGAACAATCAGCCGAAGTCCTTTCTAGCTCTGGAATTTTTGTGCTTGTTGCAAATAGGCATCTCAAGTACAGAACTATTCTAAATAAGTACTTTTCTAATGTGAATATTGCAGCTTCTAACTCAAAGTTTGTCATTACAATTTCGTCGAATTAACTTGTACTTACGGTGCATCTATGGGCTTGTAAATCATTAAGGGCTTTAATGAATTTATTTCGCCTAGTCCTGACCCAAGTTCGCTAGCCGATGCAAAACCATTAGACACTGCCGGTCCCGGTCTCGATGGAGCTGTTCCGAAATCAGATTTGTCTGAAGGACGTCAGCCAGGTATTTAGCATTAGATCCGATACTTATCATCCAAGATGGCAACTCTTTTGTAAGCGTGTAGACTTAGCAGACAAGTCTATGGAGTGCTAATCTATGTTGGATGAGCGAAAATCTGATGTTCTCAAAGCCGTGATAGAGGCATACACCGAAACAGCTCAACCCGTAGGTTCTAGCTCTATTGAACTCCGTGATGAGTTCTCAGTTTCAACGGCAACTATTCGCAATGATATGGCTGCTTTAGAATCGCAAGGGTATTTGCGTCAACCACACACAAGCGCAGGTCGTGTGCCTACTCAAAAAGGCTACCGACATTTTGTGGATCAAATAGATCGTAAATCTCTTGTTAAAACTAAATCAACTCAACAAGTTTCAAAATTCTTTTCTCAGATGCGTGGAGAGATAGAAGAAGTGCTTCGAGATACCGCTGGCCTGCTTTCTAGACTCACCGATTATGCAGCAGTTGTTGTAGATGGGCCTGAGTCAACAGGAGAAATTCGTTCATGCCAGTTAGTCACTTTGCACCCTAAAACCGTTTTAGTTGTTATCGTTCTCTCTTCTGGGCAAGTAACTAAACAAACAATAGATTTAGCTTACGAAGTAGATGAGGATTCAATATCTGCAGCCAACCACTCGCTGAATACTGTTTTGCGTGGATTATCAATGACTAAAGCTTTAACAATCAAATCACTTAAATCGGGCAATAAACTAACAAACTCGGTTTTGTCTGATCTTAAAAATCAAGAATCGGAATCAGGAACCCTATATGTAGATGGAGCATCTCGTGTAGCGAACGCTTTCGAAGCGGTTGAATCTGTAAGTCAAGTGTTATCAATATTGGAACAGCAGCTAGTTGTTGTTAGTCTGTTGGCTGATGTAACCGATACAGGTGTTTCGGTTTCTATAGGTGAAGAAACTGGTATAGCCACTTTAGCTGAGTGTTCATTAGTTGTTTCACCATACGAAATAGATGGAGAATATGGCGGCTCGATAGCTGTCTTAGGACCAACAAGAATGAAATACCCGCAGGCAATATCTGCTGTGGCTGCTGTTAGTAGCCAACTAGGTGACCGTTTAAGTGAAGGCTGAGAAGTAAGTGGATTATTATAAATTGCTGGAAGTTGATCGATCAGCGAGCCCAGAAGAAATTAAAAAATCGTATCGGAAGCTTGCCCGTAAGCTGCACCCCGATGCTAACCCTGATGATGCTGAAGCTGAAGCAAAGTTTAAACAAGTCGCAGAAGCCTATGAGATTCTAAGCGATCCTGAGAAACGTAATAGATACGACCGTTTTGGAACTACAGGTTCTGCTGGTTCCGATCCGTTTGCTGGCGGAGGTCTAGGCGACCTTTTTGATGCGTTCTTTAATAGCGGTGGTAGTCGCTCGAATGCTGCTAGCCAAGGCGTAGATTTAGAGGTAAGCGCCGACATTACCCTCGAAGAAGCTGTCAAAGGTGTGACTAAAGAGGTCAAGGTACGTACGGCCTTGGGCTGCGACACTTGTGAAGGAACTGGAGCTCACCCTGGTTCATCGATAACTCGATGTGATCAGTGCGGTGGCTCAGGCCAGGTTAGACAGGTTCGTCAATCAATTCTTGGACAAATGGTTACTACATCTGCTTGTTCTCGCTGCGCGGGTGAGGGTAGTGTCGTTGAAAAACCTTGCCTTGATTGTTCCGGAGAAGGCCGTATTGTTCAAGAAGCAAAGTACTCTGTTGAAGTGCCAGCTGGTGTTGGTCCTGGTTCAACACTTCGTTTGACTGGTAAGGGTGCTGTTGGGCCTCGAGGTGGAGCTTCTGGTGATTTGTATGTTCGTATCAAGATTAAAGAGCATAAAGTTTTTGAACGTATTGGTGATGATCTTGTCGCTAAGATTCATGTTCCTGTTACCCAAGCTGCTTTAGGCGCAAACATAGAGTTTGAAGGGTTAGAAGGCTCTGTGACTGTGAACGTTAAGCCTGGTTCTCAGACCGGTGAGGTTTATAAGTTTAAGAAGCTTGGCGTTCCAAGGTTACGGGGCGGGGGTAGCAGAGGCAATTTGTTGTTGACCCTAATTGTTGATACTCCAACCAAAATTTCCAAAGAACAAGAAGAGTATTTGCGGTTGTTGGCAAAAGAGCGTGACGAAGATGTTCTTGATGCTTCAGAAGGAATTCTCGATCATCTAAAATCTAAGTTCACTTAGATTTTCGTTCATTTTGAATAGAACATATTTTGTGCATAATTGATTTGGCTACGGAAATGTCATAGTGGTAGCTTAAAATCATTTTTAATAAGCGAACTCTAATTCAGGTATTTCTTACAGGTGCTTGAATTGGTCAGTTTGATGAAGTATCACTGATAGTGGTTGACTTAACACATAGTGAGAGATAGTTTGACTATTGATAAGTTTTGGCGGCTAACGATTAGGAAAAAATGAAGTCTCAAAACTATTTAGAAGCAGAGTCAACCTACAGCAGAATGGTTGGTGAAAGACTCAGAGCTATCAGGCGTCAAAAACGTTTGTCTCTGCAAGATGTAGAAGAAAATTCTGATTCGGAATTCAAAGCTTCAGTTCTTGGTGCATATGAACGTGGTGAACGCTCTATTTCAGTTCCTAGGCTCGAGAGACTAGCTCGTTATTATCATGTCCCAGTTGATCAACTTCTACCTAACTCTGAAGACACCATAGCAACCGATTTCTTAGATTTAACAACACCAGCTAAATCTGATGGTGGTGTAACTATTGACCTTACTCGTCTAGGTCAACTGAGTAACACTGAAAGCGAAATGCTCACAAGATATTTTGTGATGATTCAGGTGCAGCGCCAAGACTTTAATGGTCGTGTTTTAACTATTCGTGAAGATGATCTTCGAGCTTTGGCTTGTATCCTTGGTGTAGAGATGGATCAAACTGTTGAACGTTTAAACGATCTAAACCTTTTAAATTAAATTTGCTAACTGATCGGAGAACCATTCTCAGGGTTGGCATTTGTTTGTGCCAGTTTAATTAGGTCATTGATTCTTTGAGGAGTTATACCTTTGATATCGGAGATGTCAACATAATAGTTCTCGTGATCTGTTGGGTCTAAATAAACATCAATAGCTATTGGGTCTTTTCGGTAATCGGCCATATACAAGTTTGCAATGTCTGTGAGAGAATCACTTTCGTATGTCTGAACCTGTCCAGCTAGATCAACTGCCGAAACTAAAATTTTGCTACTTTTTTGTTTTCCACCCGTAGTTTTAACATCAACAAGTACACCTTGAAGCTTCAACCCATACCCAATAAGTTTTTTGATATCCCGGCCTCTAATATGCGACCGAATAAACAAAACTGGACCTAACACAAAGCACAAGACACCTATAAGAAAGAAAATCAACCAGAGAAGCTTGCTGAAGCCCCCTTGGACAATCTTGGACTCACCAGGACTTAGCGGATTATACGCTACCTCTTTACTGCCACCAATAGTGGGGTATGAAGAAGAACTAAAGTTGCTGGTAGCAATGTAGGCCTGTCCATCGACTACATATTCGACAATTGGTGAATATGTATCTGACCTGTCTCTGGTCCCTGAATTTCTGGAGACATCGATTATTTCTCCGGAAATGATTGTCCAATTTGGATCAATTTGCATTGAACTTCGGATAAACAAACCAGCAGCAGCAAACACAAGTCCGAATAGCATTAAGAATATTAAGGTTCCAATTCCAACTTTTAATCGTTTAGGTTTACGACCGAACATTTACCAACCCCATTAGTTCTAATAATGATTAGTATCATATCGTTTTTTTGTGGTGGATTATATAATTATTGCTGTTAGTTGTAGATAACTCTAGAAGCGTCCCAACTCTTTGCTAGCCTGTATAAAGATGAAGTTACTAGTACCGAATAATGTTGTTATAGCAGCGCTCTCTGCTAATCAAGAACGATTCATTAAAGAAATTGAATCAAACCTAGATTCTAATATTCATATTCGGGGTAACGATGTTAATGCTGAAGGTGCTGACGCTGAACAGGCCTTGAAAGTAATTGAAGAGCTAGTTCAAATAATTGAGAATGGGCAGTCTCTTGACGAAAATATAGTTCGTCGATCTGTTCAGATGGTCAAAGACTCTCATTCTCCATCTCAGATATTTACCGACAAAGTATTTACTACCTCACGTGGCAAAGTAGTTGCACCTAAAACTAAGAATCAGAAACGCTACATAGATTCGATCCGAAAAAATACGATCACATTTGGAATAGGGCCTGCTGGCACTGGTAAAAGTTGGCTGGCAGTGGCAAGTGCTGTTAGGGCTTTGCAAGATAAAGAAGTTGAGCGAATCTTGTTGACTCGGCCAGCTGTTGAGGCTGGAGAAAACCTTGGGTACTTACCTGGTGATTTAATGTCAAAGGTAGATCCTTACCTTCGTCCGCTTTACGATGCTTTGTCTGACATGGTTGGGGTTGAAAACATGGCCAAATATTTTGAACATAATATTGTTGAGGTCGCACCTCTTGCTTACATGCGTGGCCGTACTTTAAACGACAGTTTTGTGATCTTGGATGAGGCACAAAATACGACTCCTCAACAGATGATGATGTTTTTGACTCGTATTGGGTTTAATACAAAAGTTGTGATCACAGGTGATAAAACTCAGACCGATATTCGTGGCGGGAAAAGTGGATTGTCTGGTCTTGATAAAATTCTTGGCGATATTAATGATTTAGATTTTGTGTTCTTAAACTCTGGTGATGTTGTTAGACACCAAATAGTACAAGACATCGTAGATGCCTACGAGACTAACGGTAAGGCTTAGATGCAAAACCAAGCATCTGTTGCAAAGGGTAAGTTATCAGTCCACATTTTTAATAATTGTAATTCAGATATTGATTTAGAAAAATTGATTAACTATGCGTTAAAGGTTTTAGAAGACGAATCTATTGCTTGTGGAGAGTTATCTTTTCATCTAGAATCTGAAAAAAAATTGCTGAGCTGAATGAACTCCATATGGGAAAGTCAGGACCGACAGACGTTCTTTCATTTCCTCTTGATACTGGTGGGCAAGACAATGAATCTGATATACCCGTCCTGTTAGGCGATATTATTTTGTGTCCTGCGGTGGCTTTGACACAAGCCGTTGAGCATTCTTTGAGTTTCGATGAAGAACTGTTTCTTTTAGTTACACATGGAATATTGCATATATTTGGCCACGACCACATTGAACCTGAAGAGAAAAAAATTATGCAAGAAAGAGAAGCCTTCCATCTTGATAAACTAGGGTTTGTCCATAAAGGCTGGCATGTCTAACGCAACATTCACTTCTTCTGATACTTTCATAGTTACTGTCGTGTTTATTCTTACTGTTTTGGCAGCAGTTATCGTTGCAGGTTTAGAAGCATTGTCTCAAAGTTCACAGATAAAGGTGGATGCACTGATAGAGAAAGCTCCTAAAAGAGCTGCAAGGCTTTCTCAATTAGTTGAAGAGCCTATTAGTACAAAAAATTATTTACGCATGGTTACACTTACTTGCCAACTTACCCAGATTGTTCTGGTGACTTCTTTGAGTGTTCGTTTCTTTGAAATGCCGTGGAGTGCTGTTTTGATTTCTGCGAATATTATTTTATTATTGATAGCTACCGAAACAATTCCAAGATCGCTTGGTTTTTCAAAAGCTGATCGTGCTTCACTTATATTGGCTGTTCCGTTGGCTGCTATTAAACGATTTTTCCCAATTCGTTTCATGGCAGCTGCGTTAATTAAACTAACCGATATTTTGATTCCTGGCAGAGCTTTAAGGTATTCATCGTTTGACTCACCTGAGGAGCTGATAGCCCTTGCTGATGCCGCGGTCGAAGACGATATTTTGGAACCAGAAGAGAGAGACCTTATTGAGTCGATCATCGAGTTTGGCGACACTATTGTTCGTGAGGTTATGGTGCCCAGAACAGACATGATAACTGTTGAAAAATCTTTGGAAGCTTCAGCAGTGTTAGAAGCAGCGTCTGAAGCTGGCTTTTCTCGCCTTCCTGTTGTTGGTGAAAACACTGATGATGTTGTTGGTTTAATATATGTTAAGGATTTAATAAAAGCCGAAATTGATGATTCAAACACCTTAGATATTGAGCAGATGCTAAGGCCGGCGCGGTTTATTCCTGAAACTAAACTGGTTTCTGATTTGTTAAAAGAGATGCAGAAAAGCCAGTTTCATATGGCTGTTGCTGTAGATGAATATGGTGGTATCGCTGGTTTGGTCACTTTGGAAGATCTTATTGAAGAGATTGTGGGCGAGATTGTTGATGAGTATGACACTGAAGAACCTTTGGTTGAAAGACTTAAAGATGGGTCGTTTAGAGTTGATGCCAGGATAGCTATTGATGAATTCAATGATATTTCTGGTATGAATTTGCCTGAGGGTGCTTGGGATACAGTTGGTGGCCTTGTATTTGATGAGTTTGGAAGAGTTCCCGCTGTTGGTGAAGCCTGTGTGGTTCAAGGACATCAATTAAAAATACAGCGTGTTCAGGGTCGTCGTATAAGTCGTGTAAACATTACCTCAGTTGAATCAAAGTTAGAAGAACCGCTAAATGATTAAATCGTCATTCTCCCGGAAGTGGGAATCTAATTCATTAAGGTTTATATATGACAGACAATAATTTTAAATCCGGTTTTGTTTCTTTAACCGGTAGGCCTAATGTTGGAAAGTCAACGCTGCTCAATAACATTATTGGCGAAAAAGTCAGTATTGTTTCTAACAAAGTGCAAACAACTAGAAACGATATACGTGGGGTTTTAACTAAAGAAGATTTTCAGATTGTGTTTGTTGATACGCCTGGTATCTCTAAACCTCGTTCAGAACTCGGCAAGAAATTAAATAGCTCTGCATATTCTGTTAAATCTGATGTTGATATTGTTTGTTTTGTTGTTGATGCAAATTCTGGTTTTGGTTCGGGTGATCGCTTTATTGCTGACACACTTGATGCAGATAAATCTATTTGTGTTTTAAATAAAATTGATGGCTTGAAGCCTGAACGGATAATGTCTCAACTCGCTTTATTAAGCGAGTTTGGTTTTGCTAGCTATTTTCCTGTTTCTGCTTGGGATGGTAAAGGGGTTCCAGCACTTATTGACCACATAGCTTCTTTGTTGCCAGAGGGCCCTAAATGGTTTCCAGTGGAATCTATTACCGATCGTGATCAAGGGTTTCATGTGGCAGAGCTTGTACGCGAGCAGCTTCTTAGATTTGCTGAGGAGGAGTTGCCTCATTCGATAGCTACTCGTCTGGTTGAGTGGGATTGGCCAAGGGTCAAAGTGGAAATTATTGTGGAGAGGGAATCTCAAAAGGGGATTGTCATTGGCAATAAAGGTGAAGTGCTTAAAAAGGTTGGAACTGCAGTCCGTAGACAAATGAAACCAGGCGCTTACCTTGAGTTGATGGTTAAGGTTAAAAAGAACTGGCAATCTAATGCTGAATCAGTTAGCGAGCTCGGTTATTAGCATCCATTCATCGTGTTACTTCCTGTCATTCTGAAGTTCACCTTGTCATTTAGAACTCCACCTTGTCATTCAAACGTAACGATGTCGGAATTCATACTTTTGAATAAGGTTGTACACTGAGTTTTACGGTAATGTGGGGCAAAATTTATGGCGGAAGAATCTTTACAAACTAACCCTTTGGATGGTAATGGCTTAGTTGTTGCTGGTGAGCTGTTTAACATCGCTGTTGAGGCTAACGAAGGTGGGAGAGCTTTTGCAACTTATGCAAAAGCCTTCCAAGAATTTGTTGGTTGTAGGCTTCTTGTTGCCCATGGCAACCAATATATTTTGGTTGAAAATGATACTTCAAATGAATGGTTAAATTCTGCTTGGGAGAAAGCAGTTGAACTTCCTCTAAAGCCATATAAAACTTGGATTGAGATAGATGTTCATTCAGAAAAGACTAAAAGTCAAGACTATCCGGTGATTGAACATTTAGAAAATATTGGCATTGTCCCTGTTCTCAAATCTGGGCTGAAACGTCGTAAAGCCAGCAACAGGGATTTGGTCTATGTTGTTGATAATTTATTAGTGGTTATTGATGAGGGAGATGACGTAAAGTCGTTGTCAGATAAGTACAACCATCTGGTTAACCAAACTATGATATTTTATCGTTACAGCGGATATGGCTGGCGACAATATGTTGGAATTGGAGGTTTTTGTAAAAACATTTCTGATGATTATATTCAAGACCCTCTTATGAATACTCCGTTTGCTGTATCACTACCTAGGGAATCAATGTTTAGGAAGCAAAAACCTGAAAAATTGATTCG
>ENA-ORXT01002738-ORXT01002738.1-marine-metagenome-genome-assembly--contig:-NODE-2738-length-20495-cov-9.127730_pt1 | contig 20495 bp, 30 predicted proteins | sample MGYA00237868_ERZ511482 | MGnify/ENA metagenome assembly ERZ511482
CGCCGCCGCCCGCCCGCCGGTCCGCGCACGACGCCGCCGCCGCCGGACGCCAACGGCGGTGGTGGCGGCGGCGGAAAGTGCGGGTGGCCACCACCGCCCCGCCCGTGCCGCGGGGCCGGCTGGTAGTGGTGCGTCGCGGGGCGGCGGCCGTCGAATAGAGGGGGCTCCCCCTGCGGGTGCGGGTGCCGCCGCCGGCGTGTCGGCCGACACCCCGGTGGCCGCCGTGCGCCACCCGTCGTCGTCGTCGAGGGCGTTTGCAGCGGAAGCTGCAACGGCGGTAGCAGCGGTTCCGCTCGGCCGCCGCCGCTGCCGGCGGCCACCGCCGACGGCGCGTGTCGTGGACCGGGGCCACTCGCGGCGGGGGGCTCCCCCCCGCAGGTGGCGGCGTCGCCCCCTCCCCCGCACCCGTCCCACGGTACGGTCACTGACCGCCACAGGTGGTCCCACGCTTCCGCAAAGACGCCGGCGAGGGAGGTGGCGCCCGCCGCGTTGCCATTGCCGGCGGTGCCACACGGCGCGCACGCGGCCGCGTCGCGGCGGGCCGACAAGACGGCGACGGGGAAGAGGGCCGCGGCACGGCCGCCATACGCCGCCATGGCCGCCGTCTGGCGGGCGCGGCAGATGGCGACGGGGGGGGGGCGCCACCGGCCGCTGCCGCCGTCGAAAAAATGGGGGGGGGGAGTGTGCCGCTCCCAGGAATGCGGGGGGTGACTGTCGCCACTGACGCGAGCCGTCTGGCGGCGTCCCGCGGACAGCGGCCGAGCCCGCCCTCAAAAAGACCACGCCCCGGGTGGGAACGGCGGCGTTGGGGTGGCAGCCGCCGCCGCCACCCCCACGCGGCCCACACGGTGGTGGCGGGCCGCACGCACCTGCGCCGAGGCCGAGGGCGGGCCCCCCCCCCCCCCCCCCCCCCCCGGTCCGGAACGCGAGCGGCGGCGGCCGGCACGGGGCCGAGATTCACACGGCGCAAAGGCGGAGCGCGGTGTGGTGGCGGCAGCGGCGCGGGCGGCACGCAACCCTGTTGTGGCGGGTGGGCGCATGCGGGACCTCGCGGCGAGGCGGCAGGTGGCGCCGCGGACGGTGGCGTTCCTTGAGGCCCCCCGCCCGCGCCCCTCCATCGCTCATTCCGCCCACCCCAGCCTCTGATTGGCCCTTCTTTCGATGCGCTCGTCACTCGTGCACCCGCCGCGGCTGGGACTGGCGGCCGCACTCGGGGTCCCCCGCCAGGTGACGCGCCGCCGGCCCTGCCCCAGGCGTCCAGCCACGGCGGAGGCGGCTCGCGTCGCGCGCAATGGCCGGGGAGCGCCCCGTGACACGCCCCTGATTGGCCGCACGTGACACCGCCGGTCGGCCACAGCCGCCGATGGCCGTCGGCGTGACGGTCCGGCGGGAGCGGACCAGACCCCGACGGCCGCGGCCGCGGCGGCCGCTCACGCGTGTGCGGCGGGGGGCGCCGCTGGGAATCGGTGCTGCCGCTCGATTGCCGCCAGCTCGCCGGGTTGACGGCGCCTCGCGCGGCCTCGGGACGAACTGATGCGCACGGGACGGCGGCGGAGGGGCCTCGCGCCATCCGCGCCGAGTGGTCGGTGCAGAGACGCTGGCGCATCGGGCTGACGCGGTCGGGGGCGGGGGGGGACTCGCGCAACTTGCGCGAGGGCTTGAAGCCCTTTGCGTGCGAGAGCGTCGGCCGCTGCAGAGACTAGTGCAATGCCCCCCCCCCGCCGAACCCCGCGCGCTGCTGCCGTCGAGTGTAGCGAAAGCACAGGCGGTGGCCCGCCAAAACACCACTGCCGTCGACATTTGCACGCCGATTGCTGCTCACGCGTTGATGAGTCCACAACGGCCGCTGGTAGCGGGGCGTTCTGGGGTCGGAGCAGGGGTGCCAGGCCAGCCGCGACCGACTCTGGGGCAACGGCAATAGGGGGTGGGCCGACGCCCACTGGGCGCGGCGCCCACTGTGGTGGGTGGACGTTTGTCAGACGAGGCCTGCCATAGCCGCTGCCGCGGGGGGGGGGCACCCACCACCGAGAGGACGGGCACGCGCGTGACGCTGGTGGTCCGCACCTGCCGGCTTGTGGCCACATCCGCTCAGCGTCGGGGCCACTCGTGGGAAAACGTTTTGAAACAGCAGCGACGTCGTCGCCTCGGCCCGCCCGGGGACGTGTGGCGGGCACGGGCACGGCGCAACGGCGGTGGGGTGCGGGTGCTGAATTGGCTGGGCTCCCGCGCGTTGGCAAGCGCAAGCGTCTCGGGTGGCGCTGGGGGGGGTCGCGCCGCGCGTGGGCGGCGCGTGCAGGGGCACGGAGGACAACCGATGCGGGCCGGCCGTGGCCGCGGCCGTCTCATCGCCGAGCGGCCAGCGTGGGCGACCGTCACGATGGCCAAACACAGTCCGCATACCGGCACCACTCGACGACTGTGAGCGCCCTCCTTTCATGCTGAGCGGTGGCGTGAGGGGCAGGGAAGGCCCCTTCTGCCTCCCCCCAGACGCCATGCTGGAAACTCGCAAGCCCAAACACAACAACCACGTGCCCTGACGGAACAGCAGGTTGGGTGGCGAGGCGAGGGACTCCGAGCCGTGCTACACACATCGAATCAAAACAGCTCCCAATCCATGTTTACAGCGTATCGTTGGACTGCAGGTGTCCTCAGCCCGTGATTTTGTACGAAGTTCACTAAGTCCGAACTTGGGGAATACCTTGCTGTGGGAGGTATAAATAGAACTATCTCTTTCCGATTGGGAGGCGACGAACTCCTGTCGGTCGTAACCAGAGGATCACCGACGGGGGAGGGTGCCAATAACGTGGTTTCATTCCATAGTGGGCTACTCTAGTCCCCCCAATGCGACCAGTCGACCGGCTAGTCCGGTCCCACGGAATACTACCACAGCAGGTTAGTTCGAGTGACCTGCGGCCGCCCGGGGCGGACGCGCTCGCGTGCACAAAGCAGGCGCATAAGGCCAAGTCACACGGAAAAAGAGAAGACATGAGCGCATTGCCCCGAGGTCTCCTCTGCATACACACAAGGCGCCCCGACAAGGGCGCCCCGCACGGTCGAAGACGGCCGACCAGCCGCATCGAGGGTGGGGGGTGGGCAACGAAGAGAACCACTGAACGCTGCCGGCCAAGGTGGCCGGCGCGGAAGGCGCTCATCGCAGTGTCTTGTACACGTTCCGGTTCCCCCGGAGCCGCCCGGCGCCCGCACGCGGCAAGGAGCGCGCGGTGACGACGGCGCCCGCAGTAGGGCGACGGCGGCGCCGCCTGCCGCGCCGTGGGTTGGAGATGGGCAGCAGAGGGGGGTATGGGGGGCGGGCGAGCGGTGTTCCACCCCCCGGGATCCCTACATTCGCCACAGCAGCGGCCGGGGGGGGGTGGAGCAGGTGGCGGCGCGCGCTGAAGGGGCGACGACGAGGCATACGAGGGTATCCACGTGGTCCTGCGTGTTGGGCGTCGTGTTGCAACATGCAGGCGTGGCGCACGCGCCCCGTCCATAGGGCCGTCTTAAAGCCCACCACTTGCAGCTCGAGGCCGTGCGCGGTGACAGAGACGTTGCAGCGGCGCATACATGCCGCCGCCCCCGGCCGGTTTGAACAGCAAAAATAGCCAGCGTGAGACCGGCGCACTGGAGGTGGAGGAGCGTGTCGGGGGTGGACAGGCCGAGATCGCATACCTTGAGGATGAACGCCGCCGGCAGTGGCATGCGCTGCAGGCCGAGCTCCCTACCAGCCGCGTCCAGTGCGTGCGCGCGCAGCCTATAGCACGCCAGCTGCACCAGCCGGTCCTTGAGCGGATCGCCGTGGCCTGCAAGGGTGTGCAGGGACGATAATGCAGACAGGTACCTTACCGAGGGACGGGGCCGCCAAGGTGCCGCGTTGGTGCTTGTTCGGGACATATCCTACAATCGCGGCCGGCGACGCCGGCAGCGGGCCTCGATCGGCGGACGCGCAGTAGGACAAGAAGGCACGGCACGTGCTCATAAACGAGAGCTTGGTGTTGGTTTGGTAGCCGCGGGCGAGGAGGGCGAGCGCCGCCGCGGGGTCGTCGAGGTCCTGGACCAGCGGGCCAGCAACGCGGGAGAAGAGAAGCTCCCACCGTTGGTCGTCGTTCCTCAGCGCCGGTCGGGCTCGAAGTGGAAGACCGCATTCGGCCACAAAGGCTGCGGCGCCGCGGCGGACCTCAAACCGTTAGTGTACCCGCCCTCCGCGTCCGTATTTGGCTCCCACTCGTAGCAGTTCTCCATAGCCACGGCAGTAGAACCGGTCGCAAGCGCGCGTTGAACTTGGTTGCGAACAGGACCTCCGAGTGGGGGCCGTAGCGTCTGTCCAGCCTGTGGAACGCCACTATGCGCATAGCCCAGTCCGTGGAGTCGTTTTCGCGTGACAGGCGGTCGGCCCAGACGTTGAGGATGAAGGAGACGTGCTCTGCGCGTAGCTCCACCCGCATCGCGTTGAACAGCTTGTGGAGCTTTCGATACTGAGACATGAGCACCAGTGAGCTCGAGGACCCGGCGTTGAGGACCCCCAAGGCCACCGTGGAGTCGGAGCGCAACCGGAGGCTGGTGCCCGGCGGGATGGCGGTGTGAACGGAGCGGAGCGCGAGCATGATGGCCCTCATCTCGAGACAGTTGATATGAAGCCCATTGCGGTGGACCGCGTGAGATCCCCGCGCCTTCGCCACCTGGCTGAGCACCGCTCCCCACCCGAGGGAGCTCGCGTCCGTATACAGCAACACAGAGGATGCCTCCGGACAGATGGGGCGGCTACTGGCGGAGTTGCAGCGCAACTTGACCCACGACAGCAAGTCGCGCACGGCTTCGTGGCCAAGGCGGCAGTCCCCACAGCGGTGGTGATGTTTCTGGAGGGAGATGAACAGGCTCCGAAGGTGATGCCGCGCGGAAGGAACCGAAAGCGTCGTGGACACGGCCGTCCCGCAGAAGCGCCTGAATGCGTGGAAACTAACCCAGAACCGGTGGTTCGTCGCGCAGAGCGACAAGGCGCGCACACTTCCCATCAGCTGGTCCATCTGGTCTGCGGGTAGGCGGAAATCTACCTGCGCCGTGTCCATGACGTGGCCGAGCAGCTTGATCTCCGTTGTCCCGTGAAATATGCCCTTGGTAGGGTGGAGACGTCGGAAGAGGTGCCGGCGCAGCGCCGCAACCACCTCGTACGCGGCCGTCGCCTCGGCCGGTGTCGACCGGGGGCCAGGCGCCGCAGGCCAGGTCCCCCCAAATTCGTCCACGAAGGCGATAATCCGGAAGCCGAGCGATCGTAGGTGCTGCATGAAGGGGCATATCACTTCGGTTCAGGTCAGGGGTTCCACCCGTAACCTAAACGGAATTGTCACCGAAACGAAGACGCGGTTCGGGGGACACCGTCTTCCTCGCCGCCCCGTCGAACGTTAGGCGCTTCTGCCGCCGCGGCCGCGGCCACCGCCGCCACCGCTGCCACCGCCCCCACCGCCGACGCGCCCGCCGCGGCGGGGGCCCACGCCAGGGCCACCCCCAACACCACGCCCGGCGTTGCGCGTCGCGTTCGGGTTTCCGCAGGCGTGGCAGGCCGCCCCAGGTGGGGCGCCACAGCCGGGGTAGGAGTAGCCACGATCGGCGGCCCCGACCATATGACGAGAACAAATGAACGCTCCCGGCAAAGATGACCGGCAAGGCAATCGCTCATCGCAGCGTCTTGTACACGTTCCGGCTCCCCCGGAGCCACCCGGCGCCCGCACGCGGCAAGCAGCGCGCGGTGACGACGGCGCCCGCCGGAGGGCGACGGCGGAACCGCCAGTCGCGCCGTGGGTTTGAGACGGGCGGTGGAGGAGCAGGGGGGGGGGGGAAGAGCGGCGCCGCACCCCCCGCGGTCCCCACACGCGCCACCGCAGCGAAAGCCCCTTATCTGCGCCTGTGCGGAGGATGGCGCTCGTTGGTGGCGGGTGGCGCCCGCGGGCGGCAGGGGGCGAGAAGGGAGTAGAGCAGGTGGCGGGGCGGGCATGGAGGGGGACACCGGCCCTAGTCAATCGTCCGGCGGTCAGCGGCCACGCCGGCCACGCGCGACACGAGCGCAGCAGCGGAAGAGATTGGCGATACCCGGTTACAGGACCAATGGCCAATACAGCCAGAATAGCGTCATCCACCCATCCACAACCAGCGATGCTCAAACAATCCACTCTTCGGGCAGTACAAAAAAGACTGGAACAAACACTGTGAGAAGAACAGTTCACAAACGTACGCAATCCGCGGAGTTGGCGATCGCTACTTGGCCCCTCCTGCTGCAACGTGCTACCACTCTCGGCACAGATTTGGAGTGATGGCGCGGCGGGTGGCGGCACAAAATAGGATGCACCGCGAAGATGTAGAACTGCTGAGATAGGTGCATCGACGAGGGCGCCACGGCAAGAAAAGGGGCGCCTGCAGGTATGGAACAGACAAGAGAGCACCTTCTGCCAAAGAGTTGCTTTCTGCAGGCACGTGGGTCCACAGCATGCGTAGCGAGTGCTCGTAGCGCGGAGCCTGAAAACCATGCGAAGCGGACGAGTTGGTCCGGCCGATCGAGATCCATTGTGCCTCAGCAAAGTGACGCATTTCATCCGTGACACAGCTGTGGTAATGTCATCAAGTCGGATTGGTGCACCAAACATTCCCGCACAACGAGAGACAATATAGCGACGGATGACAAAGTTTGAACCAGTGATGAAAAACAGAACGAGTTCTGTCCAAGAAGCGGGTCGATAAAAAGTTCGGACAACAGAGGACGTCGACTTGTACGAATGCTGCATATTATTTTCAAAGGCCGGAAGCGTTGGGAACACTTATTAATTGGACAGTCACATGGAGTAAGCATGGTTCACCAAGAGCAAGTGGGGGCATGCTGCGACTTCCTCGAAGGGTGGGTCGTTCGAGTGATTCGGGGTCCGCCCTCCCCGTGCCACGTCATGTACTTCGGGTGAACCTATTGTTCGGACAGTCGCAGACAGTCTCGACAGACGCCTCACCCATAGTTGTGGCAGACCAGGTTCGCATGAAGGCAGGACCCGTGAAGTCCACAGTGCGGCCGGTGAGTTGACTCCAGGAAGCAGTAATCTAGCGGTGCAAGGTCCACGGTGGGGGCACTCACAAGCATGGAAAAACACTAACGAGCGCGCCATTTTGATGGCTGCGATTGGACCAAACAAACGAACCACGCACCCCCGGGAGCCTTGGCATCTCAGTGACCTCAGGGGCGGTCAGGCACACTCGATACCAATAATCTTCAGGGGAGACTCGATGGCGGCTGCGCGACACGGCGTCTGGGCACGCTCTCCAGCTCGCGTGACATGCGCCTTTTGATGCCGATATCTCGTCCTTCGGCGTATTTCAGAAATGGCTGTTTTGTACTTTTGATCTTGGGCTTTCGGGGATTTAATCTCTTGGCGAATCTGGTCCTGGAATCTCCCGGCGTCTGGCGATAGTGGCCCCCAAATCCTAGGAAGCGCCGCCCAATAGTTCGACCAACTCGCCCTTGCAGGCAGCTCGGGGGGGTCTGCCTGCTGCTGCTGCGGCGGCCCCGGCTCGTGGCGGAATCGGCCGCCCACGTGCGCACTACAGCGCCGCATTGGCCAGCTGCGGCACACTGCAGCCGCCCGCTGTGGCGCCCGCGCCGCCGGGGCGGGGCGTCGCCCGCGCGGTCGGGACGGGGCGCCACCCGCCTCCTCGGCGCGGGGCGCCGTTCGCACGGCACGGGCAGTGCGCCGGATGCGCCACCCACGCCGTCCCCATTGCCCACTCCGTCCTGTCGTAAAACGATACGGTCACGATCGGCTTGGCCTTCTTTGCGTGGCTACAGCCGTTCCAGCAGGTTCAACACGTGCTTCCTGCGCAGCTGCAGTTTCTCGTGGGAGCGCCGTGCAGCGTGGCGGAGGCCTTCAAAAGCGTGTCGGCGGCCGTGCGCTCCAGCGTATCGTGTGCCATTTTGAGGTCCACCTCATTCCTTCTTTGCCCTTCTGGCTGCCACATTGGACTCCCGTTACCTTTAGTCCGCATTTAAAAACCATGTTGCATGCTTCAGTCCTGGTCTGCTTCGAAAACAACTAGCTACCAAAGTGGTTCTTTCTTGCAGTCGACATGTGTCCGCTGGTACCACTCGGGCAGGTTTATGGTCCTCCAGAGCATCCCGGACCGCTGCAAGACGAGCTCTAGTGGCATCCGCTTCCCCTCATACCTGTCAAGGATCTTGGTACCAATGCACTTAGGGTGCTAGCAGGTGCAGAAGGCTCCAAGGGACGCGCCTGTGTAGTTCTCTTCCTTTCCCTTCTCGCGGTGGCTGTCGACAACGTCCATGCCGGCGGCCGCGGCGCAGAAAACGTACGGCACCGCCCGAAGGATGGGGAGCCCCGGAGCCCAAATGCCCGTCCGCAAGATGATGTCATCTTTGTCGGACTCGTCGTTGTGAATGGAATAGAATCCCGCCGGAGTGGCCACCCGCCGCAGCTATGCGGCGGTGTATTAGGCAACTGTAAAAACTTGGAAGGGGTGCCCGTTGGCCATTGCCTCGGTGAAGATGACGCTTTCATCCTGGTAGTTGTCGCCCGCATAGCCGCTGAGCATTCTTCGGTTACTGCTTGTCCTACTGCTTCTTATCATACTTGTCCTTAATATAGTCATCAAATGCGGTCATGGTCGCCTGGAAACAGCGGAACAAGGCCGCCATCCGCTGATGGAGGAACGCGTGAGCGACAATGGCAAGGCCAAGTCAAGCAACGGCACCTCGCAGCAGCCGCTACTTCGTCACATCCTCCCTGTTGAACGCTACCGCGAGCGCAAGAGACGAGAAGTCGCTGGCATCTGGCATTTGGACGAGCGTGGTGATCGAGGACTACCTTCTCCGCGGGGCCCAGACCTTCCCGGGTCCACCATGATGGAGCTAAAAAACGTGAGCACGGTGTTGTTAGAGGCGGCCGTCTAATGGCACTCGGTCAACAGCGGCAGGATGCACTTGGACGCCAGCACCGTCCTGCCAGCCCCGCCCGTGTCCGCGAGCACCGGCTCGCTGATTTTCTTGGCGTACAGACGTAGTAGGACGTGCTCGACCCACTCATGGACGGGCGGTGTATATACGACCAGCGTGTCCTCGTCCTGCACGTCTTCCATGTCGAAGTCGTAGTCGCCTTCGGGCTCCCCGTCGCTCTCCCAGTCGTCAGCTTCAGGAGCGTTGTCCACCTCGCCGGAGAGGCGGACGCCGGCAAGGTTACTCGGGAGGCCAGCGTCAGACAAGTCCGCAACCACACTTCTGATATGATCCTTGAGACGCATTGGCACCCGGCGCAGCAGGACCTCCACGGCGTCCAGGATGGTGAGGGCTAAGGAGGGTGCTGCCCGCCCGATTTGGAAGAAGCCACGCCGTAACAGCACGTACTCGGGCCGTACTCCGCCGTCGGCATTGGGTTGCCACCCCTGCTCACCGTCCTTACGTGTGGGATTCTTCACCTCTTCGATTCGTGTGTCGTCATTGCCGGTGGCATAAATCCGGCGGACAAGCACGAGCACCGCCATACTGTGGCTCCGCATCCCGGCCACAGTCGGGATCCGGTTTTATGCCGCCATCAGCGGCACCGGAGTTGTCACAAACACCCGAACGAGGGCCTTGGAGGTCCTCTCAATGTGTGTCAGTCGCGTCTTCTCCAACGCACGTGCAATGGCGCCAACCTTGACCGAAGTCTGCTTGAAGGGGACTTCGTACGTGATTCAGTACCCGAGCTGCAAGCTGTGATACAGAAGACGCCGTAGCTGTCGTCTGGGCGGGCGCACTTGGCGCACCGCGTGACTGCCTGCGGCACGCCTGTAATGAACAGACGCCTCTTGCAGGTAGGAGGAGCACCGGAGACAGCACCCGTTTCGGAACGAGCTGAGGGCCGTCTCGAACTAAAAGGCCTCGAAGTGAATCTTCGTTAACGACTAGAAGGCACTCCAAAGTCACGCCGGTCGGGCATCACGCACGTCATGCATGTCTAACAGCGCTAAAGTGGGACCCTGGCCGACGCCGCGTCGGCGCCGCACTCAACAATGGCTGTTCACTTTAAATGGCGCTTGTCGCGCACTTAGCCGCTTCCGCGATGCTGGCAGTTCCGCGTCTCGGGGTACTTGAGCACCGAAGTCGGGTCATGTAGCGCCGTCATGATCTCTGCCAGCTTCTTCTGCGCCGCCACGGGGGAACGAGGTGCTGGGGGGCGCGAGACGGCGTTATCACTTCTGAGTCGTCCACGGCTGGCGGCACGGTGGGCTGGCCATTGTTGTCGTTAATGCTTGTAGCGAAGTCCGACATCCCATGGGCACCGCCGATAGCGGCTGCCTTGTCTTCGTCTGTGACGGGTTCTTCATTGCTGTCACAGGCCATTCAGGCACCGACCTCCTCGTCGGTGCTGCATTCTTCCGTGTCCGAGTGCGTGTCGGGAATGCCGTCGGCGGCGCGCTCGGCCGCGGCACCGACCACCTCGAAGTGGCCACAGTTATTGTCATTGGTCCGGCAGTCGAGGTATATCCAGTTTTGCGCGCGCGTCTTGCGGATGACCGTGAACTGCGAGCTACCGCCAGTCATACGTACAACTCACAAGATTTTTCCGTACAAGCGGGCCCGCCGGGCGCAGCGCGTCCACGCGGAGCACGACGCCAACAGTACAGTGAAAAGTTCGAGCGTGGTGACGCCCAGAGCCGGACGCACCGCCAACAACGCTCGCTCCATTGGTCGCTGCAAGGAGCATCCAATCTCCGAACACTTCTCAACCTCGCTGCAGGCTCACACCACCCTTTTATCCGTGAGCTCCACGTTGACGCCGACGCACAGGTGACGCCCGTTGTCGTCGCGACAGCCGCCTGTATCGTACTTGAACCGCGCGCCAACGGACTCGCTCGGCCACCGAACTCACGCGCGCGTGCCGAGCGCGGCGTCTTATACGCCCACATGCTGGAGTCGCAGATGCTGCTACTCTAGAATGTCCACACTGTCCATGTCGTCTGGTATGAACTGGTTTCGCAAGTTGACGAACACCGAGGAGGCGAGCACCACCACCAGCACCTTGTACAGCGACTCACGCATGCCAAAGCCGGAGCCGTTGATGCGCCCCCGGCCGGCACGAGGCCAGTCGACGGCGCCGCCCTCTTCAGAAGAGCGTGATTGTCCCTGATTCGGTTTCAGCGGGGTTCCCAACACTTGGTTGAAATCCGTCGTCAACAAGACCAAGGAAGGCCGACGCGTCGACCATCCGTAGAGTCCAATCTGGGAGTTCGTCGTCCAACATGCACGATATCCGCGTCCTGTCCGTGGTTCAGCTCACAGCTGTCACCCCCACGGCAAATAGAATGTCATCACCTGCTACAAACCGTACGTCAGCCGCGGCCGACGACTGCAGCACGGACAATGTGGTGGGACTCATCCTCAGTGGCGCGTATCTCAACAGCTTGCGAGGTTAAGAGGGGTGGCTTGGGCACGGCGGCAGCGGCCGCTGCGGCAGGGAAGGAAGTGTAGCAGGAGGCTGTCACAGCTCCAGGGCGCGGATGGGGCTTGCATTTGTGGTCACCATGGCCGCGCCCACCACGCAGAGAAGAATCGAGAGAAGGGTGTGGCTCGCAGAACGAAAAGGTTAGAATGGGCGGCGTCGTGCAGCGTGGCAGCATCCGTGCCAGAAAGAAACGGCACAAGCACAGCCGCAGCAGGAGCTGACGGCGGTGGCGAGTGGCCAGCACCGGCAACGGGGGCGGGCGGAGAGCGTCCCAGCGCCGGCAACGGAAGCCGGCGGCGCACGCCAGCAACGGGCGTGCCCAGAAAGAAAGTGCAGCGGACGCGTACGGCGAGCTCCGACATCGGTGGCGGCCGGCGAGCGCTCATCCGCAGGTGGCGGGGGCGGGCAACGAGAACGCCAGCGTAGGCGGTCATGGCAGGAGGTGCGAGCTGGCTGCGGGGGAGGGCGGCGAGCGGCGGCGACGGGGACGGGCAGCAAGAGCCGGCGACGGAGGCGGGCGGCGTGCGCCTCAATGTCTGTGTCAGAAGCAGCCGGTGCGCTCATGCAGCGGGGACGGGCGGCGAGCGCGGGCGACGGGGAAGGGCGGCGAGCGCCCCACCGCCGGGGGCGCCGCCTGGCTGCGCGCACCGGTGGCGGGGGCTGGTAGCGTGCGCCGGTGGCGGGGGCAAGCGGTGTGCGCCGCAGCGCCGGCCGCGGGCTGTGAGGTCCCCTGGGCGGCCACGGAGCGCACGCGCCAGGGTAGGGCACGCTTTCGCGGAGGCGCTTTCAGCGGTGGCCTAGCTGCGCGGTCGATGGCGCACGAGTTGTTCGTCCAATAGGGTGCCGGATTGATGGATGCGGGCGAATCGGGCGAGATTGCAGCGGACCAACCCGGGCCGCAGAATAAACCACCAGCCACCGGATCCTCGATGGTGGCAGACGCCCCATCATGGGGCGTGATGCCTCTCATGCGGCCCACACCCGAAAAATATTTCAAGAAAAGTGGAGTCTTGAAAGTGTACAGGTTGAAAGTGAAAAGTCGGAAGTGACTGCACGAATCGCAGAGCCGTGCACACCACGCCCCGGCCGGGCCAGCGCGTGAATGGGGTGTGGTCGTCAGTCACGGGACAGGCCCCCACGGGCACTCTCGACTACGACCAATAGGATTCCAAAGGGCTGCCTTGGGGGGTGGGCGCTTGCCTATTGCGGGCTGCCCCCAAGACCCATTTAGTTGCGATTTCAATGTCATGCGTTTTGAGTGTTTTACTATGTAGCACTTACGGTCCACGCTGCTTACTTTGTTACCGAACTGTGTTGGCCTCGTAGCTGCTGCCGGCGGTCGGACAATCCGCGCGCCGCAGAGAAGGGACCAAAGAGAACCGTCTGCAGTGCTTGCCGTTGTCCGCTGTTGATGGGGTGGGGCGTGCAACGGCACGTGCAGCTCCGAATATGCCCACTCCCCCCTGCAGGAGGGCCCTTGTCACGGGGGGAACCAATGATGCACGCAGCCAAGGCCACACACGGTCCACAGCGGGCCCGGACCGAGATGGTCACGGCTGCGCAGACGGGGAAAGGAGGGAGGGCACCGCCGCGCATGCACGTGAGCACATGACACAGAGAGCCAGTGGGTCCATTGCCGGAAGCAACGGACCCGACAGGGAGGGCAGCCAGCAGGACGGGAATGACCGTCCTGTACTACGATGAGCGGAGATCGTGCCAGGCCCACCAGCCCCGTCATCGCCGGTCACCCGGTGGCTCACCGGGTGCTCACCGAGTGGGGAAGGTCACCGCGGAGGGGAAGATAGGACTGTAGGGGGTAGCGGGCGGCCGACCCTTCATAATGATCCGCCCGGCCTACGCCACGTCCCGTCCAGTCCATCCCTGTCGAAGTAGTAGATGCCGCAGACAGTCTGGTGCCTCGAAGTCCTGCTCATTGGATGGGATGCATCGGTGGCACCAACAGGGGAGCTTGCTCTGGCCCCTGCTGCGCGGCGGGAAGGTGGCCCCGAAGAACGGGGCGCTTTCCCTTGCAGCTGTTGCCGCCCAGTGAGCCTTTGCAGCTGACAAAAACGACTCCCACAGAGCACATTTTTGTGGGAGGCTTGGTCACTTACACGCGCGCCCTGCAAGCGAGCTACAGTGTAGAGTGCGCATGCGTGCGCCCGTTCTCCCCCGCGGTAGCCAAGTCATTCTCATACAATAAGACGCCTCGTGTATCGGGCGCGTCGTTGGTGTGCGTGCTCCGACCATCTTCAGGCTGTGACAATGGCTTGGATGAAGGGTTTCAAGCCTTCTGGAGCCGCGCTCTGGGCGTGAAGTGCAGTAGGTCCAGCATGTTGATGTGTGGGCTCTCTGTCACATCCACCGATTCGCAGTGGTTTGAGATTCGTTTGTGAGTTGGAACAGCTCGTGATCCCCACATACAGCCGTTCTCCCAAAAATCCCGCACTCCAACTGTCGCAAAAGAGTTCCAAATCGGCCTCTACGACCCCGCAGAGGCCGATTTGGACCTCTTTCGCACAGTTGGAGTGCGGGATTTTTGGGAGAACGGCTGTAGCGAGCTACGTTTCGCCAAGAAATCCCCTGCGCTTCTTCCATGATCCCAGAGAGAGGGCACCTGTTTCGTGCGCTTCCCATGAGCCGAAGCGGGTCATCTTTGACAACGACGGGGGGTTGAATCGTCCCTCAGCGCCTAGAGGAGCGGACTCGAGCGTGGTCGACAGTTCTGAAACTGGTCGACAGTTTGCCCAGACAGGCAAGCAAGTCGCAGATGAGAATACAAACGCTCTGTCTTCCCGGAGTTAGGTCCCGAGGCGCGTCCATGTATACCCTCTCAAGCGGCGCCCGCTCTCCGCGGCACCCCACCCCTCGCCCGCACTCCATCTGCATTCCTACCCCGCGCACCCCCTGCGGTCCCGCTCTCCCCGGGGCGGGCACCGCGCCCGTCCCGGTTCTCATCCCCGACGGCGGCGGTGACCAGGCACAGGCGCCCCCCAGACGAGTGAAGTTGCTCCGCATCCGTCACCCACGCCTGCGGGCGCACCGCAGCCTGCCCGTCCCTGGGTACCGTCTTGCCCAAGTGGCGTGCGTCTCCGCACCGCCGCGCGAAGTGGGTCACGGGGCCGTGGGTCGCCTCCGTGGGTCCCACTTTGAGTGGCGCCAGCCCTCCTTGGGACTTGGCGGGTGCCGTGGGTGCGGGGCAGAGCGCACAGTACTAGCACCCCCCAAGCCCACCACATACGTGCCGTCCGCTGCTGGCCCCGCGCCGCGTCATGGGCGGCTACCGCCGCCGTCAGGTTGAGCTGCTGCGTCGGCCACGCGCGGGGGGTGCGATCGGCTACGTCCACTGCGCAGCTGGGCTTGCGCCGCGGCCGCCCGACGCCCGGATCAAAAGTGGGCGGCACGGGCATGCCCTGACGAGGGGCGATGCGAGCGACCAGGGGCGGAGGTGGGAGCGGGGGCGTTCCTGCGACGTCGCGCCGCCGGGCATATTGAAGCGGCATGCGGTGGGGGTAGGGGTGGTTGCGGCTTCGCGGGTGCCCCCTTTGTCGTGGTGGCAACCCTGTGGCGGCCGTGGCGGCGGCGGCCTCCTCCAGACGACGGTGGTCCCACCCAGAGACGCGATGCCCGGGGCGGTGAACACGGCCTGCGAGGGAGATTTACAGGTGGTCGCCCGCAGCCGACGGTGGCGGCTGCATAGACGTCGGACAGAGGACGGTAGTCCGGGGCGGGATGCCAGCCGGCGGGTTGTGGACGAGGCGGCAGCCACCACCCCTGCTGCCGACGAGCGGCACGGGGGCGTTCGCGGCTGTGGCGGAACTTATATGCCGCACCGCCCTACGGGAAATGCCGGATCAAGAAAGCTCCACATCCTAAGAACGGGCCAATCAGTATCGCGCATTTGCTCCTGCGACCCAACCGGGATCATCTCGGATGGAGTTGAAGACCTGACTCGGATCAAAGGGTGTTCCACTGCAGCACACTTCACCGTGAGTGGCCAGAGTATCAGCTGTAAACTGTAAGCTGTTCAGATGTGAGATCCAATTTGATGTAGCCCACGAGGGTTGCCTCGTGGAAGTGCATTTGTCAAAGTAGCCATCGAGAAATGTCAGGTGATCCAGTGCCATACGAATTCAAAGCCGTCGCCGCCGTCGTGCCCGGCACCCACAGTCGCTTCTCATCGGCGACCGCTGCCGATCGACCGCTACCATCTGACCGCCACTGGCATCGTCTCTGCTCGGCCATCGCACTCAACACCCTTTGGCCACCAACATCCCCACCACTCGCACATCACCATCCTCCCCACCATCCTTACCGCTCGGTGACCTCCAAGCCCGGGGACCTGGGGACTGGCGAGCGTTTCCCCCTGAGGCCGCGACGCGACCACCATCAGCGGACTACCTCCAGCCTACAATGGAGGGAAAGCTGAAGTGCTACTGCCATGACTGCCGGCAAGCCATCGCAGGATATGAGTTGGTGAGCCGGGCAACTTGGTTCCGGCACGGCAACAACCGACCTAGATCTTCCAAGCAGCGCAAACTGCATGCTGGTCCTGTCGGCGGTGGCCCTGGCAGTTTGGGATCGGCTTCATCACCGACTCAGTCTACCGATAATCCTGCTCGCAGTGCTGTCGGTGGCGACATCGCAGGCGCTGGACGCATCACTGTCGCTGTATGGGGCCCACGAGGTGCAGCAGGGCCCAACCAGGGGTCTGTAGGAGGTCCCAGCAATCATGGCATCACGCATAACGCGGCAGGGTGGACAGCAGGCGTTCAACAAGTAGCTGCAGCAGCCGCGGAAGAAGCAGAAGAAGAGTCCGAGTTGTCGGATGGAGATGCAGAGGAGGGCTCCAGTGATGCTGGCAGTGACACTAGACTCTTCCTTGACGATCTACCTCTCAACCTTGATGACAACGAATGCTGGATGCTGACGGAGGCGGGTATTAGGATGCTGAAGAAAGCTCTGGCGCGGAGGACGCCGACGAGGACCGGAACGACGAAAACGCCGACGAGGAAGAAGTCCCCGTAGCTGAGGAGCCAGGGGGTTCCTTCGGTGGAGGAAGTGCGCCTCCTACACCGCAAGGCCCAGAGCAACAAGGATCCCTTAAGACGAACGGGGTGACCTTGTCCGCGGATGAGTTTGAGTCGCACGTGGACGACATTGCGGCGTTCAGCTTCCTAACGGACAACGGCATCTCACGGTCGGGTGCCGAAGCCTTCCTTAAGCAGAGGATGCACTCCTCGCTGAAGCGTAGGTCACCGTTCCTGCTCAACCAGTTCATACACGAGTCGGTACATCTGGAAGAGAAGGTGGTGGACTGCTGTCGCAACGGTTGTCTCGCTTACACGGGCGAGCGCTCCCAGCAGACGGTGTGCGAGTTTTGCAAGGCAGATCGGTTCTACGCCAACCGGAAGGTGGCTAAGACCACCCGGTACTTCAGCATTGCGGCGTGGATGACCATGATGCTGGCGAACCCGGACATTGGAACTGATATGATGGGCCTGATGCGGAAAGCTCGACTTGCTGCAGCCTCTGGGTCAACGTCGCGTGACGATTGGTACAACTCGGACATCTTCCGCATCCTTCTGGCCATGGGCAAGTTCTCTTCCGACACCGACGTCGCCCTGAGCATCTCGGCAGACTGGTTTGAGGCGTGGCGCCAAGGAGGCTTCCAGGGGTGGCCAATTATCGACACCATTCTAAGCATGCCAATCTCCTCTTGATTCAAGACGGCCTCGCAGCTACTTTTGACGGTAACTCCCGGCCCCAGGGAGCCCAAAGACCTGGACTCGTTCCTACATCCCATCATGGAAGAGCTCAACATCCTGGCGAATGGCATCAGCGGGCTCAAGGTGCATGGGAGTGGCGCCGCTCATGTGCTGCGCGTCTTCCTGTTTCAAGTCACTACCGACATGCCGGCGGGCGACAAATTGATCAACGCCAATGGGTCCAACGGGATGTCACCAAGCCGCTTCCGTCCCTTATTTGGGTGGTGCAGCGCCCAGCACCGGCACTACTACTTCCTCAATCTACATCCTGTCACCGGTGGGGTTTTCTTCATGCTCCAAGACGCAGCAGCAGAACTTAGGACCATCGAGACGATCACCGCAGCCGTGGAGGAGATCGAGGAAGCCCGGCGGCAGAAGAGGACCAAGGCACATGTGGAAGATCTGTGCCGGAAGGCAGGCTTCAAGGGCTACTCCCTGCTTCTCTGCCCCAGCCAGCGCCATCGCGCCATGTACCCGAACATGGAGTACTTCTGGGGCTTGGGACCCAGGGTAGCGCCGTACGATGTCATGCACCTTATCCTCCTGAACGTCGTGCCCAACCTCTGGCGTCTCTTCTCCGGGAAGTGGAAGACCTCTGACGGGTCGGCGCACCAATGGGCGATGAGCGAGGCCATCGTGACGGCTGTTGGGGTGGATGTAGCCGCCGCACGTGCAACGGTACCACTGCAGCAAGCCCGCTCCTTGCGGAACATCGCATTACACTACAAGTCGTACAAGGCAGTGGACTGGATGTTCTTCATCCTGTGCACAGGGCCGGCTGTTCTTGCTGGTCGCATCCCTGACGAAGCGTACGCGATGTTCATGTGCCTTGTAAGGGCATGCCGGGTCGTCTTCGCTCCCCTTGGGCAGACAAAGGAGGATATTGACAACATGGACAAGGAGCTGCGGGAGTTCTGCCGGCTGTTCTACCTCAAGGCGCACGGTAACGACATCAACAACATCACTCTTTGCAGGTCTACCATTGTCGGTCTTCTTGACATCAAGCGCAACATTATGGCCTGTGGGCCTACATGGAGCTACTGACAGTTCGTCATGGAGCGATACATTGGCACTCTTCCGCCTCTGATCAAGTCCCGCTCGTCTCCACATGCTGCTCTAATGAACAGCATTGCCAAAAAGTACCGGGCGGAGCTGATCGCGACCTATGCGTCTTCCTTTCAGCGGGAGCTGTGGGCGTCAGTGCCGGGGACTGCACCTGCGGGCACTCCCTCCTGTTTTCCGAAGTCTTCACTTGCGTTCCCATCGTCGGAAGATCGGCAAATTACCCTACTCTCTCCTCGAAAAAAGGCGGAAGTACTGGTCGGAGATGAGCTCAAGGCAATCACCAAGGTTCTTCGCAAAGAGCTCCAAGAAGAGGGCGTACAAGGCCTTCCAGCGATGATCTGGGCGAAGAAATACTTCCGTGCCGTGCTCAGCTACGGGGCGACAGCCGGTACAAGGCGTCTACCCTCCGACAGCGGAAGCGCAGGACGCCGAAACTACGTTCTAGGGGTGTGCAGTACGAACCGCCGACGTGGCGCCGATGGCACTGAGGAGGAGTTCGAAACTGTTGCCTACGGTGCAGCGCTGCACTACGCCGTCCTTCGGATTGCCGGGAAGACCCGCGCGTACGCCTACATGGAGTGCGTCAAGTCGGATGCGGATGTGAGCGGCCGGTATGGGTTGACTTCCCAGCATCGAGGCGTGCTCAGCTTTCGCAGCTTCGGCGGAGCTTGCCAGTACGTCGATGTGTGCGCGCTGGACTGCGTGGCCGGGACGCTGCAGCGAGGCACAAGGCACTACGTACTGTATCCGCGGATACCATTCTCTCTGGTAGAAAGCTAGAAACGAGGAGGTGGGGGTGGACTTCGAAGGCGAGCCGTGCCACATGTGGGTGTACGCAGCATGCGTCGTTGAGCCGTTGTTGAGCGGGTGTTGAGTAGGTATTGAGTTCGTGTTGAGTGGGTTGCATGACGGCGGGTAAGTGTATGCAGGGATGCAGGAGGCATGAAGGCGCGATACTTTTTTCTGCTCACTACGCTCATAGAACTGGTGTTGTGGCCAGCTTACAAAGAACTAGCGCGCCATTTTGCACCCACTGTATATACCTATCACACCCACAGCATTCAAGTCAGCAGAAATCATCAGCTGTCCGTCGCAGGAACAGACACAGCCGGAACAGACAAAGAAGGTAGACAAAAGACACAGTAACAATTGTGATGGGCAAATACATGGCATGCACTGGATATACTGTCATGCAGTACCACAAAACGGTATTTCTGAACTTATATGCGTACTTGGAACCGAATTTATGACACTATTAACCATAATTACATTTAACTTTTCGCCTGCCTACCTTTTTCGTTCGCCATGACCGTCACCTCCACCATCCCGCGCTGCCTCTTCCCCTTCACCCACCATGTCACCCGCACCCAACACGTTGACCCCCCCACCTACAACGGACGCCACCACAGCAGCTCGCATCTTGGACGCTGCCCGCCGTGGAGCGGGTTCTTCTTCCCCCGACGTGCCCCCCGGGCATCCGCTTATTTGGCTGCCACGCGGCCAGCGCGCACCGACCATCCTGTTCGTTCGACCTCCCCCGCCGCACCCGCGTCTTGCTCCCCGGCCCGCCGCTGCTGCTTCACCGTCGTTGGCTTCCTCTTCCTCTTCCTCCTCCTCTTCCACTTTCCCTTCCTCCTCCCTCCCGCCTGCCCCCCCCACTGCTCCCACACTGCCGGAGGTGATGGCTGTGGAAGCGCAGGCGGCTACCGACGGCGTGTTGGCCGCCCGTGGTTGGGCCCCCCACATCCCGTTGAGAGACAACGGTTTTCGCGCTGGTACTACACTGCTGCAATTGGCCGACCAAGAGGTCGCCACCGCCCGCCTCACCCGCACCCGCACCAACCGAGGTGGGATCGATGACGTTCCCGTCGTCGGTGGTGGCGCTCGTCACTACCTCAAGCCGCGCAAGCTTTCCCTCATGCACTTCAACGTGCTTGGGCATGGTCTCTGCGGGGTGGACTACAAGGACAAGGACTACATCCGAGCTGTCGTGCGGCGCGCGGCGATCAAGCACTTCGTCCTCGGCCGCAAGTTTTGCCACCAAGGCACTGGCGACGTGGCCAACGCCGTCGCCGACGTGGAGCGGGATGTGCCCTGCCTCGCGCAGGCGAAGCGCTCTTGGGCGGCGTGCGCTCTTCTGGCGCGCGCGGTACGCAATCGCACTGCTGGCGCCCGACGCCGGACCAAGGCGGCGGAG
>ENA-ORXT01002739-ORXT01002739.1-marine-metagenome-genome-assembly--contig:-NODE-2739-length-20495-cov-9.086639_pt1 | contig 20495 bp, 19 predicted proteins | sample MGYA00237868_ERZ511482 | MGnify/ENA metagenome assembly ERZ511482
CAGTTGCCGGCATAATACAAGACTCACAAACGGGCGCGGCGGGCGGCGTGGGCGGGCATGGGTGGCAAACACGCCCAAACGCTACAATATCACAACAGGGGCCGGTCACCGACCTCAGCAGTGTCCTCGACAAAGTCGCCCTTGACCGTCCCACCCCCCCCCCCCCCCCCCCCCCCCCCCCCCCCCCCCCCACCCCCCATTTCAGCCCCCCCCCGCCGTCTCCCGTGGACCAAGTTGACCTACAGCGGCACGCGAAGCAGCACGTGTCCTCGGGCCAGTTGGCGGTCGACAACCGCCGCCGATCCTGCCGCTCGGCCGCGAACTCCGCCACGACCGTGACTTTCACGGTGAGCAGCCGTTCCGCAACGAACGCCCGCCACTGCGTGCCGCAAAAGTCCGCCTCCATAATGTGGCAGTGATACTTATATACCACGAGGTAGGCGACCGGCATCATGCCGGGCGGCGCCAACGCCTCCATGGACTCTGGCCACGGGCCCCAACCGGCGGGGCGAGTCGCGTAGCAAATGCACGCCGACATCATCGCGACCGGCACGGCGAAGCCTGTCCGACCGCAGTACCCAGCCTCCTTTCGGCCCGCATTGGCCGACTGCCGTTTGGCCGCCGGCATCGAGAGGGTCACGCCGCGCCCGCCGCTGTCCCACTCGACCCCACCCGCCCGCGCGTTCGGCCTGTTGTCGCCCGTCCGCTCGAGGCCGACCCGTACCAGCTGTGCACGAGCGGTGGACGCTCGGTCGCCGCGGCGGGGGATGTGGGCGGTCCTGCCGGTTGCGCGACGCTCACCGCCCGGTGGGCGGACGGGAGCGGCGTGTTGACCCACGACGTCGTGCTCGCGCCAGCGGGGGGCGGGGCGTCGCGGGGGGATGGTTTGACCCCACCGACACCGTGTTGCTGTACGAGCCACCGGTAGAATGGTCGAGCCCGTGTTGGTTTGGTGGAGTGGCGCAGTAGCGTGGCACGGCGACCGGAGGGGGGAGGGGGGAGGGGAATGGAGTGGGGGGGGAATGGAGTGAGTCTTTGTAGCGAGGGAGGGACGGGTGGGTGGGGGGAGAAGGGGTGTGTGGGCAAGGACCAGCGCGTCGACATATCCCATGAACAGTGGGTGACGGGCGAGGAACCCATTTTTTGCGGGGCCTTGTTGCCAATGGCCGGCGTCTCATGGTGGTCGGCACCAGCCGCCCCTCCCCACACCGCCACCACACCCGCAGCGGCAGCGGCATTGCCCGCCGCCACCGCGGGGGCCACCGCGCCCGCTGCTGCGCCCCCCATTGCTGGCCGCCGCGGCAGGGCTGTCACGAATCCCTCATCAACTCCACCTCTTCCGCCGTCCACTGTGCCCTGCGGCACGTCGCCCACCATCGGTGGAAGGTGGTGGCCCCCCAACACGCGGCGCCGCTCAGGATGGCGGCCACGGTCGCCAAGGCGGCGACCGCCACCCCTGCGCCAATGCCCACCCGGGCGGCCACGTCGGACGACGACGACGACACGTCGCGGGGGAATCCCCCAAAGGCCGGCCCGTCCGACGCACCCGCGCGACGGCCGCCGCCCGTCGTCGCCCCGTCGTCGACGAGCACCGCCCCCGTCGGCGCGCCGACCATGGCATCGATCCACCCCGCAAACGAGGAGAGGCGCAGCGGAAAATCCTCCACTAACGCCCGCGCGCGTGCACCGTCGTCGGCCTTTCGCCACCCGCGGCGGCGGCAGGTGTGGCTTGGACCGACGAGACCGACGAGGAGGAGGGTGGGGGTTTTCCCGTCTGGGGGGCCGGCCGCGATTTGGTAGATGGGGCCCCCAAAATCGGCCGGCCGCGAGCAGGCCGTGCAGTTGACCGCCGCCGCCGCCGCCGCCGCCGCCACGCCCACCGTTGGTTCGGTGCACAGCACCGGCTCGGGGATCTCGTTGAAATAGTGGCGGCCGGGGTCGTCGGCGCACGCGGCCGACGGGAGCACCTCCACGTCGGTCACCCGCGGGGGGATGCCGCGCTCGTGGTGGCCGTCGATCCACCAATGCCACGGCTCCCGCACCGTCGGGTCGGCGTCGACGCCGGCGAGGCGGGCGGCCGAGCCCGCCACCGGCAGCTGGGGGTTGTGGTTGACGACCACCCGCGGGGGCGCCGGCGCGGAGGGGAAGAGCAACTCGACAATCGCCGCCGGCGCGGGGTCGCGCAGTTCGAGGACCCCCACCCGCCCGGATAAGGTAGACAAGGGGTGCCGCCGCTCCGCGCTGACCGTGCGGTTGGCGTCGCCCGCCGCGGTGGCGGCGGGGCCAAACCGCACCTCGGTCGGCGAGGCGCTCAACTCCCAAATCGAGGTGAGGATGTGGCGCGGCGAAATGAGGGTGCCCGTTTGGGTGGCGACAAACCCCCACGCGTCGCCCGTGCCGAGCGTCACCACCGCGGCGGCGGCCAGGGACGCGGCCGCCTCTGCCGACGCCCCCGCCGCACCCCGGTCGAGCCGCGCTCCGGGCGGCGTGCCACGCGCCCCTGCCGCGTCCACACGAATGTCCGACAGCGGACACGCCGGGGGTATCTCCTCGGCCGTCACCTGCGCCGTCACCCTGCACGGGGCATCCCCCGCCTGGCGACGTCGCTGTGGGACGAGCGTCACGGTAAGCGTCGAGGCGCCCGTGCGGCGCAGCACCCCATTCCACACTTTGAAAAAGTTGTTTAGGTCGGGCACGGGGACGCGACGGGTGTCATTGTTTGCAGCGGGGGCGGCCGCCGCGGGGGGCTCCCCCTCCCCCCCCCCCCCCCCCCCCCCCCCCCCCCCCCTCCCATCACCACCGTCATCCCGTGGTGTCAAAGACGGTACGGCGGCGACGGTTAGCACGCCCGGCCTCTCCTCGTCGGCAGAAAACACCGAGAAGGGGATCAAGGCGTCGACCATGACGGCGACGCGGCACGGGCAGGTGAGGCCGTCGATACGCAGCGGGATGAAGGCGTCGTCTGGTCCGCACAGCGAGGCCGACCGCTCACGGAAAACCGTCGCTGTCACAGCCGGCGCAGATGCCGCTGCCGCTGCCGCTGCAGCCGCAACGACAACCACCACCGACGCTGGCCGCGGTCGTCGTCGCGGCCACGCCGGTGGGGCCTCATTCGCCCCGCCCTCCCCCCTCATACCGATTGGTCCCGGGGAGGGCATGCCCGTCTGGCGGCGACGGCAAAGTCGACGGAAGGCGGGTGGAACCGCCGTGGTCGGGGAGGCGACGCCGCGGGTGGCGACCGAGGAGCGGTCGATGGCGCGTCCAGTCCAAAATCAGCCGCGGTCACCCCCGTCTCGTTGGGGGACAGGATCCGCAAGAATAAAAAAAACCAAGGGATGCACACGCTTGCGGGGGGGGTGGCCACTACCCCGCACAAGCTGTGGATGGCACAAACGTGGGAGAGGGGGGGGGGATCAGCGGGAGAAAGCGGTCCTCAAGTCTTGACGCTGGAGCAAGGGAGGGGGGCGGGGGGGCGGGGGTGGCGGCGGCGGCGACGGCCACCCACAGGTAGCCTGTCGGTGGGGGTGCCGGTCGCGACGGGTGGCGGGTGGCGGGTGGCAGGTGTGCGGGACCGCCCCCCGGAGGGAAAGCCGATCCCGCGTCGGCCGCCACTGTGGCGCGACGGAGGGAGGGGCCCCTCCGTTGCGCCACGGCGGCGGCCGACGCGGGACTCGCAACCGAGGTCGGGCGTCCACCCCACCCCTCTTGGTGTGGAGCCGCGCCTCCCATGACGAGGTGCGGACCTCGTCACCACGGCTCCATCGTCTGCGGCAGAGGTTTCCGAACAGGCTGCCTGAACACGGCCGCTGGTCAGGAACAGCCAAACAGACACCGCATGTGTTTAGGGGTGTGTTCTGAGAACAGCCACTGAACAGATTGCGATTCTGTTCGGCAGCTGGTGGCCTCTCTCTCGAGTCGGGACCGTGCAGCTGCGGGTCTCTGACAAGGCGTAACGCACAGTTCACTGCGCACGCTCTAGTTAAGCGTGATCAGGGCTCTAAAGTGGGCTTGATTCGAGAGTCAGCCTGTAACGATGACTTAGCCAGGCGTCCATCTGGACCGGAAAGGACAGAAGCCCCCCCTCCGATGAAGAAGTTGAGGAGCAAATGCTTTGTTCGGTTCCTCATCAGGCCGTGAGACCAGGCTCGCCCTCGCCGTATCCCGGCAAAGTCATTGCCACAGTCATCGGCGCTCCCCTGATCCTGATTCCGACAAAGTCGCTGAAGCTGCACACCTGATCCCGACCAAGTCGGTGAAACTGTTACCGGTGCCCCCCCACCCTTTCCCCCTCGCTTGCCCCCCCACCCTCCCCCCCTCGCTTGCTTGCAACCCTCTCTCCTAAATGTTTTCGACAAACGTGTCGATGGTCAGCGACTGACTGCAGCGGCCGCGTGTGCTGTGCCGAGGCAACGGTACTGGAGCTACCCCCACGTCATGACATGATGTAGTCTGAGCGCAATGACGGCGGTTCGCTGTACGTGGTGGTTGCGGCCTCTGCGGCGGCGGCGGAGTTGTAGCCGCCATCGCGGCACCTCACGCCGCGACCGCCTCACGTTCCGACGTGACGACGACGGAACAGGCTGTGCTTATGGTAACCGCGTCTGTCCTGGCTGACCGGGTCTGGTGGTCGCCGCGTCTGCAGCGGCGACGGAGTTGGATTGGAGCTGCCCCCGCCGCACCCTGTGATGATACTGTCCTCTTCGTGCCTCTGGCGCAGATAGTGCTGCGGCGGACGATGCTGCGGTGAATTGGCAACGGTGCCGATACGGACGAGTTGCACGGCTGCGGTGGGATCGGCGGAGGGACGGATGGGATAGGGCCGGACGCAGGAAACGACAAAATCGGTGCAATGCCATTGGAGGGGTGAACTGCACCTCGGTCGCCTGTTGGGACAGCATAGGGGGGGATGGTTCGGATGTGGTAGGCTGGCGTAGTGAAGAGGCAGCACCGGCGTGCGAGTGAGCAGTCCCTCCAACACTCGGTGGACTCGAAGGCCCGATACGGAGGCGGGTGAACGACCTGTGTGGGTGTGTGTGTGCAACTCCCTCGTCTCTTTATTCATCGGGATGCTGCGCTCGGGAGGTCCAAGGAAAGAAAGCATTCGTAAAGAAGCGCTGCGCCCTACGCTCGTCTGCTGTGTCTGGCACGACGGAGGGGCGTGAGTGTAGGCCGTGCCGGTCCCCCAAGTCACGGAAGTCGGGTACGATGTGCTCGAGACGCAAGAGTGACGCCAACGGTACCTTGACCAGCTGCGGCCAATCGTCAGTGGCAGAGGCAAACGCCCACGCGAGCCTCTGACACTTCGACCGGGTCAAACTGCATCGCGGCAATGCGGGTGTCTCCTGCATCATGCGAACGATCATACAGTCCTCATCGCGGTCCCCCACCACACGCAGCACCAGGCGAACGCTGCCGAACCGGGTCACCCCGTCATCATCCGTAAAGCGAATGTGACTAAAGCGGGGCTTGCCCTCGAAGCTCGGTGTTGCCCACACAGTTTGCACCTCGGAGCGAGCACCCCACTCGAAAGCACAATGGAACGCGACCGAGGATGCGACGACGACCGTGGCCTTGCTCGACACACCCAGAGCACGAGCGAGGCCGTTCATGCCTGGCTCTCGTTCCAACTCCGCGACGCAGCAGCGATCCCCGCGTCGCGAGCGGGGGAGAACCCGCCTCAAAGTGAGGTCAACGTCCCCATCACGCTGCTCTGGCCCGTCGGCTGGGGGGAAAAGCTGCAACATGGAGCCCAGCAGGCCACCATCGCCGCGAGGTCGCGACTCTTCCGGGCTGTACAGCTCCCGCAGAATCTTTGTCTGCGTCTCCGCTGCCCGCATCATCTGAAGAACAATGGAGGGACCGCGTTTGTTTGAACGGTAAAACATTCGCATGCAGACGCGATGCAGGGACTCATTTTCACTTGTGTCTCCCGCCCAAAGATTGCCCTGGTTCAGCAAGTGCTTCAACAAGTGGTTTGCTAGCCGGTGCGCCTTCGTGGTGTTCACCGGCCCGAAGAGGACGTCCACGTAGTCGACGATAAAGTCGGTAGCCTCGTCCGCGAGGCCGCACATGTCCTTCTCCGACATGACGTGTGGCGATACCACGTTGTCCCCCATCAGGCGACCGGAGAGAACGGCCATGCGACAGAACACATCCAGCACCGCCTCGTGCAGAGGAGCATCGCCAAACAGGCGCCGGTACGCGGCCGACGTGGCGACGTCCGGCACCACGGGGTCCGGCAGGTGCTCCTCTGCTGGTTCGACGACCGCCGACCCGTCTGGTGCGTGACCGTCGTCCAATTCATAGTCACGACGATGACTTCGGGCCGTTTTCAAACGCGCTTGCAGCACCGGGGCAGTTGGCGCAACGTTGGCATGTGGCGGGGCAACCAAACGCGGCCCAATCATCCCCGCAATCACATGAGGCATCATCGCCGCCCCGTACCTCCATTGTCGGCCGGTCATCTGCGCTTGCTTCTCCGACGGACCAACAAAGAACCTGGCGTGACCGGACGGGACCAAGGCATACAAATCAGCACGGCACGCAAACCAGGAAGAAGTAGAGACGGTGGAAGTGACGCAACGACCGGAGAAACAATCGTGGCAAAGCAAACTCTCTGGCTCCCTCGACAGTCAGTCACTTGTGGACAGCACGTGGTTATCAGAGTGAACAAACACCCCGAGAGAACCCTCTGCAACGGCAACTGTGTCTGGAAAGAACCACACGACAGCATCAGCCTATGTAAGCGGGAAAAATATACATGGAAGCCCAACGCTTCTCAAACCCAGAACGGCCATCAAAAAGTATCGATGGAACGAGACCTACCCTGGGGGAGTGGGCGCCGGAACGCAAAGGTATCCGAGCTCCCATGCGCGTCGGTTCAATTCCTGCAGCACCGCTGTCACAGGGCCCAGTCGAGCCTGGCCACCACGACCACAGGCGATTGACAAAAAAGCAGGTACACGCTGCGCAACCATGCGTACGACACCCAACTTCCATACATGGAGGATGTCGAAGCACACAATATCATACAAACGGCAGGCATCCGTTGCCAGACCCCGGACAGTCGCCAGGGCTGGGACGAATGCCAAAGCACTGAATCGGGTGCGCAAACCATTGCGTTGCGATGGTCGCGGGTCGTCATCCCGCAAAATGGCGCCGTCCAGTTGGGCATCCAGAGTACCAACCACGTCTCGGAGCGGTGCCCGTGCTGCCCGACGATCTCCCGCCACATCCCTGTGGACCAGACAGTGCGTACAGAAGAAGTTGCACGCGTGCCCCATCAGACACATGACTGCTCGCTCTGCAAGTTGGTCCGACACCAAACCAGTCACACGCGGGAAGGCCCGCACGCGCCTACCGTCCGATAGAGTTACCGACACGCCAGTGTCACTAGCGCCGGCAAACCGTCGCAGCAGAATGGCCAGACACCTTTGCAATAAGGCGTTCCGACTGTCGCTGGCGATCCGCTTCGCCGCCGCCGTCTTGCCCACCGGCTTTGGCACGTGGGGCACGTAACCAACGGTGACCCAGCGGCTCCCACCGCCAGCAACGTTGAGCAGCAAAACACGAATAGGGTAGATGTAATGGCCGCCAGCGCACGAGACAACCGCTTCATCAATGCAGATGTAAACCGCCAGTACAAAGGCATGCGCTCCGTCGCGTCGCCGCACGCTGGCCTCCTCCTCCAAGAAAAGGTCACTGTCAAGCGCGCAGGATCGCAGCCGCGTCCCGTCCGGACCGTGCGGCAGAACGCCTCTCCACAGCCGTACATTTTCAGCCTGGTAGAAGAGCTCCAGCACGGCCAGCAGAAGATCCCTGGAGTAGAAGTGATAAACGACCCCTTCGACCTCAATTGGCGTTACCTCCCAATGCAGCTTTGACAAGACGCGCTGCTGCTCTGCCACGATGGCGGCAACGAAGGAGTACGCCGACGGAAATCTCTCCATGAACGGGAGAGATTGAGGCACGGCACCGTCCAGACCCGCCGCGGCTGGCAGACCAGTGGAACTCGGTTGGTCCGTTTCACAAGTAACGCGACCTCCTCCTCGTGTGTCATGCACAGAGACGTAACCGCCACTCGTGCGACGTCGCTTCGGCGCGGGAGGGTCAGGAGGAGCGGCAGGCCGAGCGTCGGCGTCGACCAACCTCAAAAAAGACCACAAATCCCTCTGGTACTGCTTCGACAAGCCGTTGCCCCCCGCCGTCAAAACGAATTGCAGGACCTTCTCCATCGTTCTCGTGTCAAAGAGAGACGGCAGTTCCGCCAAGTGCGGGGCGACAACGCGCCGCGTCGCACTGGCCTCAGGCAAGCCATCGTAGTATGCTCTTATTCGTGCCGTTGTAGATGCAATAAACACGTGGCGCACACGAGGCATCGCCAGCGTCCCCCGTGCCAGTCCATCTGCAGGAAGGCCCAGGCGACCACCTCCTCTGACGAACGGCTCACTATTTGCCAAACCCGCACCCCAAGCGGGACATCCCCGTACAGGGACGGGGTGAACAGAGCGTGCAAGAGGCAACGCAGATGGCGTAGTGGCGGTTGCCGTTGTCGACGTCACAGCGTCCTCCGCCGCTGTATGTATCACTGCCGCTGCCGCTGCCTCCGCTACCGCCGCTGCCTCGGCTGTTGCCGCCGCCACCGTGGCAGCCTCCGCAGCCGCCGCCGCCTCAGCCGCCCGTCGTTCATGGACATCGACGAAATCGCGAGGTTGAACTAGGTTGTCGCAGCCGGTATGTTTTGCGCGCATATGGTTTGCCTGTGTCGAATGGTCGTGGAAAACTCGATCACAATGATAAGAACGCCACTCCATTGGTAAAAGTGGTCAGGGAGACGCTCGGTTGTGTTGTCAGGCGCCTCGCAAACAGACGAGGACGCCACCTAAGCGGGCACAGTAGCACAGTGCTCGGGGAATGGTTCGTTGGTAGGTGATGGGGCGGTTGTCACCACGCTGGGACGTAGTTCCTTCATGGGGTGGGGGTTATTAAAGCATGCCTCGGCGCGGGGCGCTGTGTCGGGGATGTGGAGAAGGGAAAGCGATCGTACGTGGGCCGTCGGAGGACAAAGTCGAATGTCAGCCACGAGGTGGCCCCGTCCGACACAACAGCTCATGGCAGGCGCTGCCTCGTTGACTGACAAGAGGGGCAAACCTTGACCGACAAAGCAAGAAGAGACACACCACTTTCGTCGAGGGACAGACTGAAGAAGATTGATGACACACACTTAACCAGAATATCCGAAATGGTTGCACATCAAAAACCAGATCAATCACACTTCAGTCGAGTAAATCGTTTCGAGCGTACTGAGGGCGTCATATTGCAGGGACACCCCTCCAACTATTTTTGAGACCTCCCCTATCAAAGCTCTGGATCGATCCCAGAGTATTGTAAAGCGCTATTCTTGCACATCCAGCAAATCACCAACCTGTCAATTATAGCACATTTCTTGATATGGGCAGTTGTCCGCAAATTTTATTGGCGCACGACTGCTATTTTGTCAGTCACTAAGTCGAGTAAGTAAGCACATCTTCAACAGCCGTTCGTTTTATCCACACATGTCACCCTGCACCTGCTAAATCTACGGAAGACCTCCCGACGCACAACGACAGGAGAAAGGGCTAACGACGAACGACTGGGACCACATGCGCGGTGATGTACCCGGACAACCGAGTAAAGAAGGAGCGTACACCCCGATACAGCCACCTGGAGAGGTACAGGCATCCTGAAACACATCCTCTATCCCCAAAACGTCTTCCACATGTACCAAAGTGAGGGCCGGCCAGTCTGGAGAGCTCTGGGAAAAGAGCCATTGCACGCGCGTCCAACTTGGGCGAGACCATCGTGTACTGACAGGTGAGGCGATCCGGCGAAGCCGCTGTACAACAACCGCGACAGGAACTTTGCGCGTGTCCCCGGCGACACACGCGCGCACGAGACCGAATAGCTTGTCCCCGTCAACTGCGTTGAAAGAAATGAACGTCGGCTCATTTGTTGATGTGTATCCCTTGAGCTCATCCAGAACCCCGCGGCACCTCCCCACCCGCCGCCGTACAGTGACTGATGGAACAATGAGAACCTGACCGTCCAGCCGAAACGAAGCGAGACAGTCGCCCAACAGCGCAAGACCGGGCTCACATGACTTAGCAGCGACGGTCTTCAGTGGATGCTCCCCGACATTGGCGGGTCGTGTGCTACACATTGAAGACATGGACGCCGTAGCGTCCCTCCAAAGAGTGTAAAAGTGGCGACCGCGTCGCCGGGGTGATGTCTGCAGGGAGCAACGGGGCGAGGCGTGCTACACTGAGACGCGTGGAGGGGAAGGTGAAGGCAACACTGGAATGGTTTGCACAGGGAACGACTCAAGAAGCATAGCCTCGTCTTGAGACGAACAGAGTGCAAGCATTAGACCGCGAAAAGGCACAAGAAACACAGCGTGACGCCTGGCATCTTCGATGCTTGTCAGTAAAATGATCGACCTGACCGTCAGCATCAGCAACAGGACCGGAGACCAGTTCACGTGCCAGTGCCACGGTACCGCACGGTGCCAATTGATCCTTCACACAAAAAAAAGGTCAGCACGACGTCGGCATTGCCGGCGGCGACTGGCACACCATGAAGGCTGTCGAGCCCGATGACAGCAAGGACGTCGAAGTCCCGTCTGAAAGAAGGGCCCACCCACGTCCAGACCGCTGACCCACGTTCCCATCCGACCGCCCAGCATATCTGTCACCGTCCGGGCGGTGTGCCAGGATCCGGTTGACGCGCCGTGGTCAGTGGAGGCGACACGCGCACCCCGTCATGAGTGGCACCCTCTTGAGACAGGCAGAACCGCGACGCCGACACCATGAACTGGGAGACATGGGCGGAGGTGACGCGACCAGCAGTCCGCCGCATGGCCGGGGGCCCGTCCGGCATCGGCACCTGGACGTATCCGTCCATGAGCGTCGCCCTGCGACGACAACGGCGTCCTACGATGACCATCGCCAATCGCTGTTGTCGGTGGCACCGACGGCAGCCGACGTCCCTCGTGCCAGCAAGAGAAAGACCCAGACACCGCGTCTGCTCGTGCGAGGCGGAATGTGGACCACTGCCGTGTAGTGCCATGGGGGACGAGGGAGAGGGGCGAGGGACGGGTACGCCTCCGCCGTTGAACCTCTAGTCAAAGCCGCTACGACCGCGACAACCTTCAACCGTGTATCCCGGTGGCGCCGTTCCCACTCGCAGAGTTGACCCGGTAAAAACGACAATATGGTTGAAGCTCATTGGGGGGACATGAGAGTAAATTTATTATGTCGCAGATGGCCCCCCTTCAATTGCCAGCAATGATGAAGCATTTGGACGTGCCGATACATCCATTGGTTGACGCCGAGGTAGAAGTATGAGTAGCCCCCTGTGGAGATATCGGTTCCTAAAAAGTAGTGGAGTTCATCGGCTGATTCGAAACACGTTTATTCCTGGGTTGCTCAACCGGAAGCGTGCTTGCAGCGATCTCGGGCGCGCGCGCCAAAAGCACGCCGTCCCCTCCAGACCGTCGCGCACCGCACCTACCTGGACACCCTTCATCCCGGTGACGACAGGCACAGTCTGTCTGGCTCGGACGATTCGACTGCCGGTCGCCTTCCGTCCCAAGCTTGCCCTCACTCTTCGTTTCTGCTTTGCACATCGGCCGGATGGCACAATGACCGGGTTCACAGTGTGCACAATCACACACTATGACGCTCTCGATTGCCCCTGAGACGGACCCAGTCGGTTCCGGTCATTGGAGAACCGGGCCGGCCTGAGGCCCCCTTTTTCCCCCTTCTGGTGAGCACGAAAGTGCCGCGAACATGGCGCTTGTGAGTGAATGCATCTACGTGAGGGAAGGTGGTCTGTGTGTCCCATGGGAGGAGTGCGAGGGAAGTGTTGGAAATTGAGCGTGCGTCCGTTTTGCCTTCGTGCGTGAGGGACCATTTCGGGGTAGTCGCCGATCGCCGTCGTGGGCACATCCCCCGGATCACGGACGGCCGGCATCTGCTACAGCCGTCATTCGCGAGGCACAACTGACGGTCCCGTTCATGGGGCGCTTGTGGTAGCCTGATCGTGTGAAGGATGGTTCGGGATCGACTGTACCAACGCGTGATCGGAAGATGGGCGCGGGAACGCAGCACAGGGGGAGAACGCAAGGCAATACTGACCAGGTGCCCGAACGAGAGGCACAGCTGCCCGGTCGGGAGGCAGAGCTGCGTGGCCAGGAGGCAAAGCTGCCTGTGTGTGTGGCAGCAGTGTGTGGCGTGGAGTGCATAGGCCGGTAGATGACTTTGAACACCGTCGGGACGTTTAAGGTCACATGTCGTGACGCGGTGGTGTGGTGCTCGTGCCTCGGTGGAACATTTTTTGAGCCCTGTCTTTGACGTTGTCGGACGCGTTGAGTTTTGCGGTGTCTCGCTTACCCCGACCCCCTTGACCCAGTTTTCTGCCGCAGCGGTCGGCCGGTTTACAGATTGGTTGCAGGTATGGCATCTGCTGCTCGTACCGGCGGCTGTGCCCGTATGCGTACGACACCGGACGCTCGGTCGCTGACGGACGCGGAGATCTGTGCTCTCGGCGACGTGGTGACGCCCGCGTCCCCGGCGGTCGACGGCGCGTCGGGTCCCTCTACCGACGACGGCATGCCGGCGGGGCTGCCGGAGGCGGACGCGAGTGGTGCGTCCGATGCTGACGCAATGGACGTGGACGTGCTGACGGAGACGGTTGCGGGGAGCCAGCCGGTGAACCCCAATGCCACTGCTGCGAAGGACGAGAAGGACGCCGCGGAGCATCAGAGCATTGTTCCTGTTCCCGGCGATGTTGAAGTCGTTCCTGTGGCAGGGAAGACGCCCCCTGCCGAGCCGCGCGTGGCCCGCAGTGACGCCGGTTCCGTGGCAGCTGGCAAGGCCGGTGGTAGTTCCTCGTCGGACCGCGTTGGGCCCTCGAATGGGGAGCAGCAGGGCAAACACGTCGGTGGTGATTCGTACATGCAGGCGCTGATGCGTGGTCAACCCGTTTTTCTGCCGGACGAGCCCGCTCAGCCGGGTTGTATCGTGCGCGAGCTGCATGGGCATCGCAGCCAGGCGCGGCTGAAGGCGACTGCCGTGAAGTCGAAGGCGGAGCCGGGGCTCGCCGACGCGTCGACGCGTCCCTTTACTAGCACTGCCGTCGCCATCTACGCGTCCACGCAGCGCCGACTAGTGGGAGCGCATGCTCCAGTCGGAGGCGGGGCGGGTATCACGGTCGGGGGCGGGGCGGGTGCTGTGACCGCTCGCGGTGCGCCGGCAATGTCGGATGCTATGCGTACCCCTGTGCAGCATTGCGGCGGTCGGGTGGCGCAGAAGGCGGTCCCAAAGCACGTTAGTCAGACGTGGTGGGGCAACAAGGAGGATCGCCGGGAGCCGACTTCTCCGTCCCGCAACCTCACACGTGTGCGTACCGGCTCGACCACTGCCAAGGTCATGGCTAGCGGGGGGGCAATTTATCGTCCGACTGGATCTCGTCGAGTCGCGGATGAAGAAGCGTTGGAGGTCGTGGATGTTACAGATGGCAAGCCCGCATTGGATACTCCTCCGACCGGCACTTATGCCGCGATTGTTCGGTGTAGCATATCTCCGGCGAATTTGGAATTCGCACCCCGTAGCCCCCTTAACTGGTCAGATTACGGTGGAGGTTGTGACTGACTTGTGGCTAGCCCTTTGGGGGGTTACTTCGTCTCTAATATCTGCATCTCTGCTTCTTTTATTTCTTTTAATCACGGGGGCTACGATCGTCATGATGACGATCGACCCCCGCGATTCGCATCTATTAAAACTGGGACCGACCCTCTCCGGCAACGGTGAGGTTCCGCTCCCCATCGCACCTCTTACGGAAAAAGGTTCATCTTCCTTGTCCCTTGGACAATAGAGTTCTCTTTACTGTGGGACGTCGGTCGTTCGCGACACATTCCCTAGTTTTAGGGCGTCACCTATACCACATTTGGTGGAGCAGCAGGGGATATCTTTGCTTGCGTCGTCGGACCTTTGGGTCTCGGTCGACGTGACCATTGGCTATCTCTTGTTGTTGTTGCGGTCCTGGTGACGATTGTACAATCGGCCAGGCGGGCGCGCGGGGCGTTTGCCATCCTAGCCGTACGGCTGCGACGCAGGGCGTCGTTGGTCGCGTTCTTCGGTCGGATCGCAGGGCGATCCGCCACCGAGTTGAGTGCTATTCTCGTTGAGAATGTCTCCGGGCGGAAGCGCCGCAGGTGGCTCGCGTCGCGCGGGGAAGCTCCCCGTCTGTTACGTGCCACCCGGCGTTACTCGACCAACGGTCGAACCTCCCCGAGGTACTACTTCCAACTCACCTGCTATGGGGAGGACGTCGGACGACGCACTCTCCGAAGCGGAGACCCAGAGGCGGCTGGTGGAGTCTCTTCGCCAGAACCTTCTGAACCAAGAAGCGACGATCGCCGATCTGGCGCAAGCTAAGGACGTTCTCGTCGCTAAGGTGGCGGCTTTGAGACGCACTGACTCGAAAGAGGACGTACGTCAGATTGACAACTCGCACCGAAAGGTGGCATCGGACAACCCACGACGACGCAGAGATGGTCGTGGCACGTCTTCACGTGACGCTCCGCCTCGCCGAAAGGCGGACCGGCGTCGTCATGCCAAACAGCTCCGTTGGGAGCTGAGCAAGCTCGAGGCTAAGGCCAAGGCGATGCGCGCCGCCGAGGCGGCCGAGTCGTCCGACTCTTCTACTTCGACTGCGACCAGTGGGTCGACTTCTCCGACATCATCTAGTGATGATCCGCCCACACCGCCTTGTGGACCGAGTCCCCCGACGTCTCCCGACGCGTCGGACTCCGATGAGTCGACGGACTCCGAGGATCGTGCCACCACGCTTGGCCCGTACAAGGCTGCACGGCCGGCGAAGCAACGCCTCGAGAAGGCTGACCGTATCAAAGTCATTCGCCCGGCTAACAGCCGATTCAAGTCCCTTGTGGATTATCGGACGTACTTCTTGCGTCGACGTGACTGGTCGTATACACCTGCTCAGGTGGAACGCACCCACAAGATGAACAAGCGCCTGGACGGCGCTTTCCAAGGTCAAGAGCCCTTTACGGGTATTGTTCCGCTGAATATCTTTACCTTTCTGACGACGTTTCGTCGAGCTTGCGACGCGGCTGGTGTGACCCGTGGTCAAGCCCTCCCGCTGCTCGCGTTTCGGTTGTCCGGCGCCGCCAAGCGGTCGTTTCTCTAGCGCGCTTAACACCCGTACGGGTCACAAGAAGTACGCGTTGCGTACATACGGCGATGCCATCAATTGGCTCTTGGCCAAGTATGCCACACATGCTGCTATGGCAAAGGCGTACCAAGACATCATTACGATGAAGCAAGACGATCGTGAGAAACCCACAGCGTTTGGGCTCCGTGTGGAGACAGCGTGTGACCAACTGGACGGGTTGTTCCGCGTGCATGACGTTAAAGATGTTTTCATCAATGGGCTCTCTTCGATTATTAAATCACAGGTACGCGTCATGGACGCCCAGTCTCCTGACCGGTCGATCGCCGATACGGTCACATCTGCACAGATGTATTGGGAAGGAGCTAATGAGCTCAAGGCGTCCCTCAAGTCGACACGCCAGTTGGCGATCAAGGTTGCCCATGCGGCACAAGACCCGAACTGGGTCGACCGACCATACAAGCCGACGGGCCCGCCGCCACCGGCGCCTCTAACGCCTGTTCGTACGCCGCCTGGTTCACCCCGTCCGTATGCAACTGGCCAGCAGGCCGCGTCTCCATCGCGTACCGCGATATGTTACAACTGTAACAAAGTTGGGCACTTTGCCAAAGAGTGCCCCGAGCCCTATCGTGCTCGAGACCGCCGTCCTCCTGTTGGAGTGCACGCGTTGGTCGAGGGACCGGACTTGCCGGCCCCCGACGACGTGACCGGCTCGAAAAACGAGTAGGCCGGGAGCCCGATGACGGGTTGCCCGGCGCCTTTAGAGACTGTAAAGTCACTCGCTTGTTACGCCCTGCTTTTAAGCACTATGAGATCGCGGCCACTGTGGGCCCCAACTTACGCTTTATGCGTAGCTGCCGTCCAGTACTGGACACAGGCGCAGGTATTAACCTTGTGCGCCCGAACCTCCCTCCGGAGAATTGGAAGACCTTTGCCGAGGAGCTACCCAGCTCACCAAGCATCAAGGATGCCAATAGCAACCGACTAGAAGTCAGATATGCCATTCACCTGTTCGTTGACACCGGTGGTGTCAAGGTGTTTGAACGCTTCTTCGTCGCTGACCGGTTATCGGTCCCGTGCATCCTGGGAACCGAGTTCATCGAAAGATGCATTGAAGGTATCCTACCCAGACGACGTATGGTCGTCTGGAGCAAGAGGCTCAGTACCTCAGTCCCTGACCAACGACCGACACCGGTCTTGGCGTGCCTGGCCAACGGCCAATGGGAGCGACACTGGGTTGACCGACCCGCTCGGGTCCGAGCATGCCAACAACTTCGTGTCAAGGGGCGCACCGAGCGGTGGCTCATGGTCACTTGTGACACGCCAGGACTGGCGACTATCTCGCCAAACGTACGTTTGTGCAGGCACAAGTCGATGGGCATCGCCCGTGGCGTGGTCATCATCAAGCCTGATGAACCCTTTTTGTTGAAGGTGTGCAACTTTGGGCCTGATGAGGCCATCATTCGAAAGAATGCTACGCTCGGCCACGCCGAGCCTTACCAAGGACCGATGATGTCGGCGGTCGACGAACCCTCGTCGGACCAACAAGAAGACAAGTCGGACGCGCCGTCGTCCAAGCCTGACGCACCTTTGGGTGACCCTATTGAGGATGTCGACCTCAGCGAAGCCCCGGAGCATCTGCACAAGCAGATTCGTGAGATGCTCCAGAAGCATAGCAAGATGTGGGATGGCATCCTTGGTGTCATTCGTGCTACGGAACCCGCTATCGTGACCGAACCTGGCACCTTGCCCATACGGGCACAGCCGTACCGAACGGGTCCGTTCAAACGGCAGATCATCTCTGATCAAATCAACAAGATGCTTAAGATGAACGTCATCGAGCCAAGCCATAGTGCTCGGGCAAGCCCGGTCGTTATCGTTCCGAAGAAGAACGGCAAGGCACGCTTTTGCGTGGACTACCGACGGCTTAACAACGTCACGAAGAAGGATGCTTATCCTCTTCCACGTATGGAAGACTGCCTTGACTCCCTTGGAGACGCGAAGGTCTTCACGTCGCTCGATTGTACCGCCGGGTACTGGCAAGTCCCACTCCGTAAGGAGGATCGGGAGAAGACGGCCTTTACTACCCATGCGGGTATCTACCACTGGCTGTCAATGCCGTTTGGATTGACCAACGCGCCGGCAACGTTCCAACGCGCATTGGATATCATCCTATCCGGATTGAAGTGGCAACTTTGCCTCGTCTATTTAGACGACGTCATCATCTTCTCCGCTAACGCGGAGCAACACATCAAAGATGTGGACACTGTCCTCTCTCGTCTTCACGAGGCTGGCGTGACTCTCAATCTTGAGAAGTGCACGTGGTTTTCGGACCAGGTTGAGTACTTGGGACACATTGTCCGACCAGGAGAACTACACGTTCACAACAAGAACGTGGACGCGTTGAAGACGGCGTCGTTCCCGACGACCAAGACACAGCTCAAGAACTTCTTGGGCATGTGTAATGTCTATCGACGATTCGTCAAAGACTTCGCTAAGCGAGCCAAGCCGCTGAACGCGCTTACGCGCGCCGAAGTCCTCCCGGCTTTACCTAAGCCAACACAAGCGCAAGAGGCTTCTTTCGAAGACCTGCGCCAGGCGTTACTATCGCCACCCGTCCTATCCTTGCCCAAGGCAAACCACCGTATGGTGCTTAACGTGGATGCGTGTGCAGACCAACTTGGTGCCACGCTACTCCAAGAGGAGAAGGACGGCACTCTACACCCGGTCGAGTATTGGAGCCGTGGGCTCAGCCCCGCAGAGTGCAACTACTCCACAACGGAGCGAGAATGCCTCGGCGTCGTGTGGAGCGTACTGAAGCTCCGGCACTTCCTCGACGGACAGCGCTTCCTGATCCGATCGGATCACCAAGCACTCAGCTGGATCTACAGCACCACTGATTCCAGTGGTCGCCTCATGCGTTGGCGTCTACGCCTAGCCGAATATACATTCGACATGCCGTACAAGCCCGGTGCGTCGCACCACATCCCTGACTTTTTGTCGCGTACGGACAATGATGCTCCCATGGAGCCCATTCAAGACGACATTCCATGTCTTGCGTTGGCCGAGACGGCCAACGGTCTTGAGACGGGGAGGTATACCGGCGGCGAAACGCCGAAGCCCATCGAGTTTGACGACATCGTCGAAGCCCAACAGGCTGACTCATGGTGTACCGACATGCTCACACGAGTAAGTCGTGGAACGGCTAAGGCGTTTTTCCAAAACGAGCATCATGCTCTATACCGCCGGTCACAACACGGAAACCAATGGGTTATCCCCATCTCGCTACGCGAGCGCCTACTATGGTGGGAACATACTGCTACAATTGCAGCCCACCCCGGTATTAATCGTATGTAATATACTATGCGGTGTAAGTACTACTGGCCCTCTATGGTCACTGACATTTTTAATGTTATTACTAAGTGCCCTACTTGCGCCCAGAACCGATTAGCCCTTCGACGTCATACGTCACCGTTGACCTTATTCCCTCCTGTGGAACCCCTCACTGACCTTTCGGTCGATATCTTCGGGCCGATACCGGCATCGAAAAGCGGCAATCGCTATATTCTGGTCATCACCGACCGATTTTCGAAGCTCACCAAGTGCGTGCCCTTACGCAATATCACTGCAATCAGTGTTGCGTCAGCCATCATCGAGGCATGGGTCAGCTGTTACGGCCCTTCGGAAAGGATCTTGTCAGATCGAGGCCCCCAGTTCATGTCGAACTTCTTTGTGGCCGTGATGAAGATGCTAGGCATCGAGACCGTACGCACCACAGCGTACCACCCTCAGAACAATGGTCAAGTAGAAAGGTACAATCGTACCATGGCTACGCAACTCAGGCACTACGTGGCCGACGACCCCACTCGATGGGATGAGTTGCTACCCATTATTACCTTGGCTTATAACAGCCAGCCACACCGCTCCACAGGCATTGCTCCCTTGGAGTTGGTGATACCCAGACGGGTACCGAACCTCTCGGTTCGTAATCTCCCGCCAGGGACTCCCCTTCAGAACAAAGGTACTCTGAACGACGGTTCCCCCTTGGCGCGTTAGCGCTAGTTCATGGCTCGCCTTCGGGCGCAGATACCTGCCGTTACCGAGGCTCTCCGTAAGACGCAACAGCGTTATAAGAAGAACTTCGACACTAATGTCGCCACACGCAACCGTACGGTTAAGATAGGCGACTACGTCTATATGACGAACCACGACAGGGAGAACAAGCTCCAAAGCAAAGCTACCGGACCATACTTGGTCGTAGACGCGGACGCGTCGACATATGTCATCGACATCGCCGGCGAAGAGAAACGGATCAGTAGTGATCATGCGACTCCGGCCCCACGGCCAACCTCGGCGGATGCCACCCCACACCCGCTTTTGGACGGCTTGGACAAGCCTGAGGACGCGAACCCCGTCGTGGACGAGTACGTCGTCGACCGCCTGCTAGGCGTGAAGAAGCTGAACGGCCAGTACCTGGCCAAGGTACGCTGGTTCGACTATGGTCCCAAGGACGACTCGTGGGAGCCACTGGATGCTCTTCCACGTTACGTGGTGGTACGCTACCTTCGTCAGAAGAAGCTCACGGTACCAGGGTACGGCTGGACAGCCAAGAGCCCAACGGCTAAGCGTAAGCCCCGCGGGGCGACCGCATCTGCTACCGCAACCACTGCGACGGTGTCACTTGTGACCAGTGTCCCCGAATGGATCCCAAAGATCATTCACGTCTACACTAGCTGTCATGGTGTGATACAAGCCGTCCTGAACTGGACACAAGATGGACAAGCCTTACTGGTTGAGGAAACAGTTCCCCTGAGCTTGATGAAGCTCACGCTTCCACAAGAGGCACGTAATCTACAACACGACCCCTTGTGGGGTCTTTATTATATGACGTCTCTGTCACGCCAGTACGGACCGTACACCGCTGTTTGGCCGCCGCCCCTCCCGCCGTTATCGACTAAGGCTACGGACGGCCAGCCAAGAGCCCCCAACCTGTTTATGTGTCCGGTTACGGACGACCTGGACCAAGTCCTGCTGGACATCCTGGCTCATGACCATGAGGTCACACTGATCGCTCCCATGTGGACACATACCACTTGGTATCAACACGCTATGTCTGCGTGCTTTGAATACCAAGTATTACTCCCGGTAGGGGCACCTGACGGTATTCTACCTATGACCATCGGTCGAGCAACGTGGGCCCTGGTGACCTTTCATTTTCTCAACCGATATGAACCCACCAGAGTGTAACCACTCCCCCCCCCCCCCCC
>ENA-ORXT01002740-ORXT01002740.1-marine-metagenome-genome-assembly--contig:-NODE-2740-length-20487-cov-14.018128_pt1 | contig 20487 bp, 31 predicted proteins | sample MGYA00237868_ERZ511482 | MGnify/ENA metagenome assembly ERZ511482
ACTTAGCCACACGGCGTTCCTCCTCATGGGAGTCGACCTTGCGCAGGGCCTCGACGTCGTCGACCAACTTGTCATTGACTCGCGCCAGAGACTCTTGAGTCTGTTCTTGGGCCGTTAGGCGTCGCTGAAATTCTTCAACGGCCGCCATCAAGCTCTCCGCCGCCTGCATCGGCCCGATGGCTGCTTGATCCGCAGGGATGGGAGAAGTTGGCGCACCGTTCGTTGGGGTGTCGGGAGCGGCAGCAGTGCCTTGTCCCCGGCCCGGCGGCCGGTAGCCAGCTGGCAACTTGCCGTCTCTGAATCGCTGAGTGCCGCCGGTACCACCAGTAGACATACTCGGACCTGAACAAAGTGTTCCGACTTGGCTCACGCTTTGCGCGCCGACGTCGAGGATCTCAATCGTGATGCCCCCGGCACCACGCCGACAAGTCGATGGCTGACGCATCGCGCGCCAAGCGGCAGTATCGACACCGTCACAATGCCACGAGTCAGCGAGAACGTTTTCGGGAATACCGTGCCGCGAGGCAAGAAGAAGGCGAGGGTATCCCCTGCTGCTCGACAAAATGTTTTACTAATAACGTTGGTGGAAATACCAGTGTACTGAGACCGACCGTAGCCAAGCAATAAAGCGAGTTATATCGCCGTCGCGGCGAGAAAGAAAGACCTCTTGTTGAAGGGCATCCGATGGGGAGCCGGGTGGGGCCCACGACGGCGACCCCGGACCCGTGGTGATTTCATATAAGCGTGGGCACTGGTCGATTGACGGTCCGATCACAAGCGATCGTAATGAGTGCCGGCAGACAAGTAAGACATGCTGGCAAACAAAGAATAAAAAAATGAACAATGCGGACGTAACCCCCCTAACGGCGCGCCACACGCCAATTACCACAATACATGAGCTTTGGCCGGTCAAGGAGGCTACTTGTGGCCGATTGCCGATCGAGAGCAGAGATATGCTGTAAACGTCTCCCGCTCGGGGGGCGAGTCAGCCGTCGCGGCCCTACTTTGTGCGTTCCGCGCTACCCCCACGCCGTCGACGGTGAAAGAGGGCACTCGGGGTATTCAACTAAGAGCCCAAACGACTCCTGACTCGGCGGAGGGTCGCCAAGCCGGGGGAGCGGCGCGAGAGTAGTCCCGGGTGATTGAACCGCGGTTCCCGACGCAACTGTCTTCCGCGTCCTGTCCGGAGACAAAGGAGTGGCGGAATCGAACCACCCCGACACCCCCAACTCTGGATGTGCCGCCCAAGATTGTGGTGAACCACCCGTACTACCGGGTGATGTCCGATTGTGGGACCTACGCGCTAGACAATAAGGCGGTTGTCTACAAACGGCGCCAGGCCAGTACCTTGGGCCGGCGCAAGGAGGTGGCTCAGTCCTTCGGGGTACAAGGCGAGTGGGACGGTTCCCCCCCTGTCAAGTTATCCCAGTTCTTGCGTACGTTCGCCCAGGCCAGTTACGACAACGACATCTCCGAAGGCGAAGCCGTCTTCATCCTTCAAGGCTTCACGAAGGAGCCTCTCAAGTCAAAGGTGATGATGGTGATGCCAACTCGTCGGGCGGGTAACCCCAGCAAAATCACGTCCTACCTGAAGTTCTTCAACTGGATGCTCCGACGACACGTCTACGAGGCCTCAGTCGCTACTCTAGTCGAGACCCTTAACGTCGCGGTCCAACGGGCGGACGAGGACGAATTTTTTTTCGCCGAGCGCCTTCGCCGCCTCAACAGCGAGAGCAGGTTCATGGTCGAGGATGGCGCCCTCAAGGGGCGCTTTTTGGAAGATGTCCACCATGCGAAGAGCGCCACTCTGCGCGCGCAAAACACCCCCGCCATGACTATGGGGGAGCTGGCTCGCTTCGCCCAGACTGAGGGCGACAAACACCGCTGGCTACGACTTGTGCAGCTTAAGGATCGGACAAAGGAGCGAGAAGCGCTCGCGAAAGAGGCCCGGCTCCGGCGGCAGCTCGAGTGGCCGCCCTTACCCGGGTCACCGGGGGAACACGGGGTTGCGCGCTGCGGGACGCCCCTGTCCGGGCCATTGGGGCCGTGGGTGCCTCAACTTCGGGCCTTCGATACGATGTGTCCCGACCCAAGGCCCCGGGCGGCTCGACGCCCGGGGGCGGCGACAACCAGCGCTACCGACCCCGGCCGAGGGATGAGCCCTTCCCACCCAAACCCCGGGCGGGAGAGTACCGCTGCTGGTAGTGTGGCAAGCCGGGTCATTGGGCCGAGTTGTGCCCCGACTTGGACGCACGCCTACGTGACCGATTGGCCATAGCCAGTCGTTGGTCACCTTTTGGGACGTCTTCGAGCTGCCGTGATATCAAGCGAACGGGCCAGCGAGTAGCCGTTGCCACTCATCACGAGGACTTCAGATCAAGTGGCAAGGAGTCGACGCCGTTTGAGAAGGAGGAACCGCAGACCGAGCCCGAGTGCGGGCCCGCCACCTCCTCTGAGTCCGAGGAGAGAATCGAGTAATCACCGGTGTTGGGCCCTCCCCGCGGCAACCGGTGGACCCAACCCGGGGCGTGCATGAGGTGCCAGTACGCATCCAATCCCGACCCAAGGGGATCCGCCCACGGTACGTGCCCCTTCCGAAGGGGGTAGGCGGCCTGAATGTGGTGGCCGTCCTGACGGGGTCCACCTGTCAGGTGGCCAGTCGCGTCTGGCTGGACGCGGGGCGCGAGTTAGCCCTCCGCTTCATTGTCGAAACGGGATCGTGCGTCTCCCTAGTACGGGAAGCGTTACTCCCCCCGGAGATGAAGGTGGCGCCCTTAGATGCGGCGACCGCCCAGTTGTTTGACGCTACTTGGGGACTCCTTCCCATCACGGGAACCGTGAATCTTACGATGCGAGTCGGCATTTGCTCCGCTCCAGTCACGAGTGGAGTAGTGCGCGGCATGTCTGTCCCTCTACTCCTAGGGACCGACTACACTGACGTTCATGTCCCCAACATTTGCGGGCCCGAGGGTCGAATCGGCCTTCCAACTAAACCAAATGTGGACATTATATGTCGAGAGTATTAGACAATCTGCCACCGGGTATGCCGGAACATAGCAGCCTCTATGCTGCTACACCAAGGGCACGGTCATGGGGCATATGTCTGCCTACTCCGGTACGGTAGCCGCCATATCCCGAGAGGACTGGGCTGCATTCAGCCCCAGTCCGACCACCGCGCCCGACGCGACGGACCCCGTTGAGAAGCCCCACGTTCATACTTCGAACGTGCCCGAAGGGCTGCGGCCTCAAGTTCTCGCCATACTGGAGAAGCACCGAGCCCTCTGGCGTGGTCACTTGGGCTCCATCAAGGCCACGGAGCGACGGATCGAGTTGAAGCCGGGCTCCAAGCCCGTCTGGCTCAACCCAAACCGGATGGGTCCTCGAACTAGGGAACTCATCAAGGCCCAAGTCGACCGAATGCTCACGCTCGAAGTTATAGAGCCCAGCCAGAGTGATTGCGCTAGCCCGGTGGTACTCATCCCGAAGCCCGACGGGAGTCTCCGGTTCTGCATCGACTATCGGCAGTTGAACGAGCGCACAGTACGCGACTTGTATCCATTACCCCGGATGAACGACTGCCTCGACTTCTTAGGGGATTCACAGTTCTTCTCCACGTTGGACTGCAACGCAGGGTACTGGCAGATCCCCCTAGCCGAGGAGGATAAGCCGAAGACGGCATTCACTTGCCACTGTGGGACGTACCAGTGTACGCGTCTTCCGTTTGGCCTGTGCAATGCCCCTGCCACTTTCCAGCGGGCTATTGACATGATCCTATCCGGAGTCAAGTGGCAGAATGTGCTCGTCTACTTAGACGACCTCATCATCTTCTCCGCCGATGCCGAGTCGCCCCTGTCCCACTTGGACACGGTGCTCACCTTACTCGGGAAGCACGGGGTCACCCTCAAGGCCCAGAAGTGCCACCTCTTTACTAACAAGGTGAAGTACCTTGGCCATGTAGTGCGGCCAGGACGCTTGAGTGTGAGCGAGACAAACATCAAGGCCATCAAGAAGGCCAGCTTTTCCCAGACCCAAACCCAACTCAGGAGTTTCTTGGGGACGTGCAATGTCTACCGTCGGTTCACGGTAGACTTCGATAAGACCGCGAAGCCGCTGAACAACTTGAACAGCGTAAAGCTTCCGAAGCGGTTGAGTCCCCCTCCTCCGGAGTAACAGAACGCGTTCGACGAACTACGCGAACAGCTATGCCACCCGACCATCCTTGCGATACCGCGCATAGAGGGGAAGTACATTATCGATGCGGATGCTAGCTACGACTAGCAAGGGTGCTGCCGACTACAGCAGCAACCCGATGGAAAGTACCTGCCCGTGGGCTACTTCAGTAAGAGCCTACTGCCGGCGGAGAAGAACTACACCGTCACCGAGATTGAGGGACTCGGTGTGGTGTGGGCGGTCGGTTTACTACGACCGTACATCGAAGGCACCAAGTTCCTCATCCGGTGTGACCACACGGCACTGAAGTGGATACTAACCACGACGGCCTGCACCAACAATCGACTCAATCTTTGGCGCATCCTCCTCTCGGAGTTCGACTATGATGTGGCGTACAAGCCCGGCCCCCAACATGCGGTGGCCGACGCTCTGTCCCGCATCCCGACTGAGGGGCTGGACACGGGACCCATCTCCCAGGAGATCCCCACAGTCGGGGTGACCACTCGATCGGGGGCGGTACTCGACCCCCGACTCCCCGAGAACAGGGAGACCGCCCGCATACCCCTGGGCGAACTATTCCAGAAGCAGGCGACAGACGAGTTCTGTCAGGGGGTCAAGAAGATACTTGATACCACCACGCCCACGCGCTTCTACGAAAACGCAGACGGGTTGTTGTGCCGTCGCGGACACCGCGAGGGGACTCAGCAGGTACTGGTCCCCCAGTCCGTAGTCAAAGACGTGATACGGGCGAAGCACTCCTCCCCCTTGGCTGCGCATTCAGTTGGGACGCCCATGTACCTGACCCTGCGTGACCAGTACTACTGGCCCTCGCTGGCGATTGACGTGTTCGGGTGGGTGGCAGCTTGCCCCACCTGTGAAAAGAACCGGCTCGTGGGTACGCAGATTAAAGCGTTCATGAGGCTGTTCCCCGCGACAGAACCCTTCGCAGCGCTGGCCATTGACTTACTTTGCCCCCTGCCCAGGACCCCGGAAGAATATGAGTACGTTCTTGTTATTTGTGACCGATTTACTAAGGTTACTCGGGCGGTCCCGCTCAGAGACATCACCGCACTAGATGTTCTCCGCGCATTCCTCGACATGTGGGCTGCTAGTTATGGGATTTCCGATTCAATTCTATCGGATAACGGACCCCACTTCGCTACCGTACTCTGGCAAGGGGTGCTGAAGACCCTGAATATTGGCACTAACTACGTCACCCCTTACTAACCACAAACTAATGGGCAGGTCGAACGGTTTAATAAGACCTCAGTTAAGCAACTACGACACTTCGTAAGTGACCACGTACTTACGTGGTCCCGATACTTCAGCGTGGTAGTAACGGCTTACAATTCGCAAGTGCATAGTAGCAGCGGGCAGATCCCTTTTGCGTTCGTAAGCCCCCGACGGCTGTCTCCCGTGGCACTCGAGCGACTTACAGCGGGTACCGACTCCGGGGAGATAGTCACCCCCGGGCAAGCCAAGGAGAGTGTCCTCCAGCACCTTGACTCCCTTATTTCCCGAGTACGGGATACGATGGAAAAGGCACAAGCCCGGTACAAACGGGCCTTCTACAAGCACGTGCAGACTCGCCGCGAAGCCCTCCAAGTTGGAGACTCGGTATTCGTGAAGTTCCACGAGAACCAAGGAGCTAAACTCGTATTCAAGACACAGGGACTTACCAGATCTTGAAGACCGACGGGCATCGGCTTACCATAGAAAGTGACTATGGAATCCGTACCAGCACTGAGAACCACGCCACCCGGGCCCCTGAACCACCCGAGGGGGACCCGGCGTGCCCCCGGGCACTGGCCGCAGGGCGGGTCCCGTCCCTCCTCTCATCGGCCAGTAAACCGATTGAGGCTGTCTTCGACCACTTTGTCAGACAGGGGTTCGATGACCAGGAGCGACTCATGCTCAAGGTCAGATGGTTCGGGTATGGACCCCGGGAGGACTCCTGGCTCTATGTGGAGGACCTCCCGGCTGCGAGGGTCCGTCAGTTCTGTGCGCGGCGCTGGCTCACGATGAGAAGAAGGGTATAATACAACAAAAAAAACCCAGTACGGGATACCCCTCGCACACCCCCCCGACAATACATCCAACCCAACTAGGGACAAGCACCCTGGGATCCGGGCTAACCATAACTCAACGCCCCGGCGCCCCACTCGAACCAGATTACCTACTCCCTACCCGGCGAGTGCGGGCGGTTGTCGCGGACATTCCAACCGAACTGGTCGTAACCCGAGTGGCCCCCCGGGTACTCCGGGGCCGAACCCCGGTCCGAGGGGCCCGTCCCCGACGAAGAGCGCGGCATCCTACTCGGTGCCGCCCCCGCCGCGGCGTCCCTTCCATAGGAGGAGAAGACGCCGCCCCCATGGTAGGGCACGGCCGAGCCAGCAGGCTCCCCGGCGTACGGGGCCCGACTGGAGCCCCCGACCGCCGAAGCCCCTGCGGGCCAAGCCGCCGCGGGCCCAGCCGCCACCCGCTGGCCGTGCCCCTCCAAGCGGGAGGCCATCTGGTACCCGATGGCCCCTGGGGTGGTGTCCACCAATAAATGCTCGGCTGAGGCAGACCGGGGGGACGAGGAGTCCCGCAGGACGGCCCCCGCCCCCCGGATAACCCACGCCAGGGTGTCCACCACGGAGCCAACTATCGCGACCCCATGGGCAACCCTAAGAGCCCCCGCCGCAATTAGATAGGTGGTCGCCAAGGCATGGGCGCACCGCGAGGTGACGTATTTCCAGCTGAGGCTCTGCCCACACCCCAAGGGCCGGGTAGTACGGGAACCCCGGCGGGGAAAACGTCGGACGGCCCGACCACCCCACGGGGGAGGCCGCCGCTCGAGTGGTCCGCCGGACAGCGCCCCCATGAGCAGGGGGGCGCTCGGCAGTACCTCAGGCGCGCTTGCGCTGCTGGGAGGCACTTGCAGCCGGCACATCCCAACCCGAGTCGGGCGGGAGCGACGTCGCCGTTACCCCCGCATAGTGAGGGTAATCCAGGTCACGCAGGCCCTCACGGAGGCCTATGCGCTCGGCCACCAGGCGTTTGTCACAGTGAACAAACGCCCGAAGCACCTCGCCCTCCTCCTGGCCAACTCGGCGGAGCCGAAAGGGCCTGACCGTCTCCCAGTCGAAGGACTGGTGGAGGTCCAGCAACTCGCTGAGGTACGCATGCGCGTCCGGGCCGGCCCCCTCCGCCACGTTAGCGAGGCGGAGCCCCACAAGACGCCCCACGATGGCGGCTGGCAGATGCCAGAGGTACCCAGTAGTACAAGCGGAAGCATACCACATCCCCACCACCTCGAGCACCCACTGGGTTGCGAGGATGGCCGCCGCCGAAGTAGACTCCCCTTGGCGGAGCGCAGTGCCGAAGTAGGCCACTATGCGCGGCATCCGGGCCGGGAACCTGAAGGGAACCTCCATGGCCGACCACCACGACGGCGTCGGGACGTAGTTTGCCCGCCGCGTCGAGGCGTGGACCTGGGAGCTCTCCACTTAAATGGCCCGCACCAGGATGCCCGACGCCTCCCGCACCCGGCGCTCGGTGCGGGCGACCTGGTGGTGGAAAAGCGGGTCCCCTTCCCCCAAGTACGGGGGGGAGCAGCACGCCCACTCCCACGCCACGACGGGCGACACATCGTCGGCGGTGGCCTTGTCCATGACGTTGGACAGGCGCACGGCAACGCTCTCTACCCACGGCGCGTCCCCCGCCTCCTGTAGGTCGGCGAGGTCCGTCGCCACCCTGGCAGGCAGTTCATACTGCACGGGGTGGCGCGCCGCCCAGTGCTGCCAAGCCGGGCCCTCCTTGGGCAGCGGGATCGCGAAGTAAAGCGTCAGCAAGCGGAACTCCCCAATCTGACTGGAAGCAGCCCGGGGCGTCCACTGAACCAACGGCCCCCGCCCCGAGCGCCCCGCCTCCTCCAATACAGGGAGGCGCCCCCGGCGGGGCACCGGCGGTGGGGACTCCTGCTCCATGGGGTCATCCCCCGCCTCGCCCAGCGCCGCCTCCGCCGCCGGGGGAGTGGCCGGCCGGCTGGGCGGCAGCGGCACGCGCGCCGCCGCCGAGCGGGGCCCGGCCGCGTCCTCACCAGTTGACCGCGTCGGCGCACTCGACGCGCGGGAGGTCGACGCCGACGCCGCCGTCGACTTGGACCGGCGGGGGAGAGGCGGCGGTTGAGTTGCTTGACTTCCCGCCGCCGAGGTCTCCCGGCTCGGTGGCGCGGCGTTGGCCTGGCGCGCCCGGCGGGCTGCCTTTCTCCGAGACGCCGCCACGGTTGCGCCACTTGACTTGGTGGCGCCGGCCGGCGTGGCAGGTGCCGACGCCGCCCCCCCGCCAGCCCGCGGGGTGGCCGCCGTCGAGCCCTTGGCCTTGGGGGCGCCCGTAATTCCCGGCGCCCCGCCCTCCCGCAAGGACCCCGCAGCAGGGCTGCCCGACTTGGCCGTAGCCGACGCCGGCGTCCCACATGGCGCCAGCGTGGCGCGCCCCGCACTTGGGGAAGCCATCGCCTCGGTCGGCGCCACTGCCGTCGACCGCAAAGAAGCCATAGCAACCGCGCCCTGGTAGGTGGGACGGCGAGGGGGATGGAAATGGGGAGAGGAGCGCACTGCGCACAGAGGAACGAGGGGGACTCCCCACTCAAGTAGCGGTGGAGGGGGAAGGTGATGCCCGGTAGTGAACGGCCGCCCCGTCCGTCCCCCGCGTACCCCCCCCCTTTTTTATGAGCACCTGCGGGCGGACAAGGGCCCCTACCCCGGGCCCCCTCAGCCCCGCCCCGCGGGCCACCCCCCTTGAATGACTCCCTACTGGGGGGGGGGCCAGACAGACAGCCCCCCAGGGTGGGGGGGCGGGGGGTGCCATACTGGGCACCCCCCCTGTTGGCCCACCGGGCACGGTTTGTGGGCCCGCCCCGGACACACGGCCGCACCCCTGGCCCCCGCCGCCGTGTCCACCGTACGGCGACGGCGCGTACCCCTTTGCCCCAGCAAGGGCGCCCCTACGATCCGAATCGGCCCTCGCTGGCTAGGACCGGGGAATCACCCAAGCCCCACACTGGGCAGCCCGGCGGCTAGCCGTCCTGGCCCGCCCGCCACACTCGTGCGGGCCCGCCCCCCTGGCTCTGGGCCGCCGGGACGGCGACCTCTTCAGAAGGGGGAGTTGTGACGGTCCGTCGCATGGTCCCCATATTCCGGGAACCAGATTCCCCAGAAATATGTCCCACTACCTCATATTTCAAATGGTTCCGTTGGCGACCCACTTGTAATCACCTCGCGGCTCACCAACCACAACAGCAATCCTAATAATTCCCTGGGATTCGTAACTTCCCCGAGTGGGCTGCTACTTAAGGGCCTAATCTTGTGTAAACCCGACTTGGCTTTTCGAATTATGTTACTCCGCGCCCCTGACCCCGGGGCGCCGCGGGGGCGTCACGTAGCACCCTTTCCCCGCCTCTTTCTAAGGCGGTATTCGAAGCTTCGGCCGTCGTCGAGGTTATGGGCCTGTGTGCCCTGAGGGGAGGGTTTTCCGAGGGTCCTTTGAGGGTGTCTGAGGATGGTTTTCCGAGGGTACTTTGAGGGTGTCTGAGAAGGGTTTTTCAAGGGTCCTTTGAGGGTGACTGAGGAAGGGTTTCCAAGGGTCCGAGGGGAACGAATGGGATAGGAGGGTGAGGCGTGAATGTTGCCCCGAGGCCTTCGACGCGGGCAAGTAGGCTTCCGGTCACACAACCCGTTTTTGTCGCTCGCGGCGCCTTCCCCCGGTCGACGCCGTGCGTGTGTGCTCTTCGGGGATTTCTTCCGGGGCGGGTATTTTCCGACAGAACTACCCGGCGACACGGTTCCGCTTGCCCTCCCCCCGACTGAGTGGGGTGGGCTGAGCGTGAAGTCACACTTCTTGGGTTTGGGCGCCCACGCCCGGCTATTCCAAACGCGGTATCCCGCGTCAACCGCTCGAACCGAGAGCAGATTGCTAGTCAGGTCCGAAACGAGAATAGCCTCCCCGAGTATCATGCGCGTCTTGGTTTTTCCTTTGCCCACGTCCATTGAGACGTGGCCGTGCCCCTTGATGGGCACCTTGTCGCCGTTGGCCAAGGTGACCTCTGCCCCGCTTCCCGCCGTCCGGACGGTGAAGCCCTTATCCCCGGCGGCCATGTGGTTGGTTGCGCCAGAGTCTAGCATCCAGGTTGATAACGCGCGCGTGAGCCTTGCTGCTCCCGGCATTGCCGGTTCACGCAGTTTGGGCCAAAGCGGCACCCGCGTGGGGCCCGCTGCCGTGGCCGCCTTCACGACCACCACCGCCGGGCTTGCCCTTGCGCTTGGCCTTGTCCGCCTTCTTCTTGTAGCAGTCGCGCTGCATGTGCCCTTTCTTTTTGTATTAGAAGCACACGACCGACTTCTTGTCAAACGGCCTCTCAGGCGCCGCTGCCGCAAAGGCTTGTGACTTGGCACTGACAGAAGGCTTAGACGCGGCAACGGTAAGGCTCCGCTGCTCTACTCGCAGCAGCTTAGCCGTCACGTCCGACATGACGAGCTTGGTGTCCTTGTTCTCCATCACCGTCCTGAGCATCCCGTACTCTGACGGGAGCCCCGACAAGACACGCAGTGCGAGCGTGTCGTTGTCCACCGGGTTGCCGAGCATGGCAAGCATGTCCCGGATCATCTTGGCGCGCGACACAAACTTGATGATGTTTTCGTCTTCGCCCTTCTTCAGCAGGGGTTGTCAGGATAAACATCCGATATCCGGGGCTACAGTAATTGCAAACAAAACGACTACATCCGACATCATGTTGCCCGAGCAGCTCGGGATATTGACTTCGTGGCGTCCAGAGCATTCCATAGGTGGTACTTTTTTCTTCAATGAACAATCATGGACGAATATTCTGCGACATATTCTGGATTATATCCGTATTCTGGCCGGTATACGGCCAATAACCCGTATTCTGACAACCCCTGTTCTTCAGGCTGCTCAGCTCGTCCATCAGCCGCAGCAACTGCGTGTTGTCACTTGCCTCGAACATGACCTTCAGCGCGTCCCACGCCTCCTTGGCCGTGTCAACCGACGTGACCGTGTTGAAATGCACGAACTTGACCGACATCTGGATGGTTGCCAGCGCCGCCTCGCTCATGGCGTTCAAAGCTTCGACCACCGGGTCGAACTTCTTGTCGGCCGAACCAGAAGCAGGGCGGCCCGTCACGACGGCCGTCAACAGCTTCTCCTTCTTCAGCTGCGCACGCTGCTACGCCGCTCACACCTTGTAATCGTCGTCCAGCTGCACGAACCGCGGGCCGCTAAAGCGGCCGTAGTGCGACATTTTGACGACAACGGCGCGACCAAGCACCGCACTGACGACTTCGACGGCGGTATCCACCCGCGCGACGCCGGAACACACCGCAACACGAGCAGCTTTGTCCGACCAGCGACCTCAAAGAAGATGACGGTGACCACCAGTGACAGCTGGGCCCATATCATGTGAAGCGGGAGGTTGATAGGTGAATGCGACGGTTTACTGTGATGGAGTTCTTGGACACACCAGGACCGCCTGATATACCCCAGGCGACCCCTCTGGCAGGCCCAGGGAAGACCTCCTCTCAGTGCTTCCCCAGGCACTTCCACTCTCCGCGTGTGCAGGGCCTGCGGCGCACCTCCCAAAGCGAAGCACGCGCCTCCCATGTGCTAAGCCGCCCACCGCCGCACAATGCAGTCACCACGCCGCGCACAATCTGCCCGAGCTCACCACAAGAAGGGGGGAGCTCACCAAGAGATACACAAATCAAATACAAACAAGTACAAGTCATACAAAATGTAATGCCAACAAATGCACGAGCTTGAGTCACCAAGAGCCCGCGTGTAAGTATAGCTCCAATGGAATTCCCGAGCGGAGCTCAACACATGCTCCCCTTCTTTGTCTTCTTGCCGTAGCCTTGTCCAGCATGAACACGACTTCAACCTCCTTATGTGTGCTCCCCACTGCGACGGCCGCCAGCCGGTTGGGCGCAATCTTGATCTTCTCGACAATAGCATTGATCCTGAAATCTACGGGTGCAACAGTTGGTTGCTCAGCAATGATGAGAAAGCAATACCAGACCACTCCTCCCCCTATCAGTTGGTCCACTCGGACTGTATGAGCATGTCAAAATCGGCGCAACCGGCCGTCTTATCTCCGCAGGCGGCCACCTCCCCGTTGGCGGCGGTCGAATAGGCGTGGACGGCCGCGGTGGCGGTAGCCGACTTGTCTGTTGCCACCACCACTGAATCGTCACCACCGCCTCCGCCGGGTCCGTCGACCGGACGTCAGCGGACGCTTCAGGGATGACGAGCTCGTTTCCGCTGGCAGCCTCCTTTGTTTGGAAGCTACCGTCCCATCGGCGTCGGTTGGCTCGGCGTGGACGGCGGCGGTGGCGGGTGCCGCCTCGTCCGTCGGCTCGACCGGCGCCCCGTCGCATCCGCCTCCGCCGCGTCGGCGGAATGCACGTTGGTGGCCACTACAAAGGCGATCAGCGAGTCGTTGTTGGTTGCCTTCGTTAGCCGCCTCGGCAACCGGGGCGAAAAACCTGTACTGCCGCCAACGGCCGGGGCGGCCCGTCGCGGCCAGGTTCGTTTCGGCCACTAGCCTCGCTTCGGCCTGCCGCACTTCGGAGGGTGCGGGAAACCATAGCGGCGCGATGCTGCAGACCGCGACTCCCTTGTTTGCGGCCTCCTTCAGGTCGATGGCACTCGGATTGATGCCGATGGCGGCGGCGGAGGCAGCTTTCAACTCCCTAGCCACCACCGCCGTCGCGACAGGCGACCAAGAGTGGGAGGTCGTGGCAGGCACGACCAGGAGCTCACCCTTGGCTGTCTCCCCCGTTTTGGGCGCCATTCGGCCGGCCGCCACCAGTGTAGCTTGCTCCTGCCAGCTCGTCGCTCTGCTCTTGTGCAGTGTCTTCACGGGGATCGACGCGGTACCGCAAATGATCCCATGATCACGCGCCCCTTGTCCAGAATGCGCGCCATTTTTCAAAGTAATCGCCGAATGTCGGTCAGACATGCAGACTTTGTAATTGATTTTCTCAGTGATCTAAGTCGAAAGCAGACCACTTAAGTTCCTCAAAGCACTCGTACTTCACCGAGGGCAGTGACATCTCCTGGTGAGCTCAGGTGATTTATCCTTTTCGCCGTCGCAACCGCCACCATTTGCATAGAAGCACTGTCCAGAGCAGCCATGGCGTGAGGTGGACAGGACCCGGATTACTGTCGTCAGACGAGTGGCCTGTGGACCGCTGATGCTGCGAGGCCGTGTCCTTTGGAAAAACTGTGCCAGTGGCGTCCTTTCGCAACTGGAGGCTTGTCAGTGCGTCCGGTGGTCCGATCTGAAGACCCCTCCCGTAACCCCGATCGCACAGCTCCAGTGTCGGGCAACGGCGTGCTTCTGAAGTGTGGAATATCTTCGGCAGACGCTCTCTGTAAGCGAACGCGCTCCCTCGGTGCTTGGATCATGCCCGCACCGGGCCCCCGATCAGTCCGCAGCGGGTGCGTCTGTCTCAGAGGCTTCTTTCGCAGACACGGTCTTCAAGCTTCTGGCACCTGTCCTGGGCGCTTCGGTCCATTCTTCCGAGTTGGGCATACCGGGCGGGGTCCCCGCGGGCTTCCATCCACTGGCATGAGATCGACTTTCTCGCGCTTCGGTGTGTCTCGAGACGTGTGTTCCTGGCGTCAACGCACTTGTGGCGTGCTCTGGCGTCTGGTTTGCTGCCTCTACACCCCCCCCCCCGCCTCTGCTTGGAGGTCTGGCTGTCCACCCGCTCCGCATGGATTGTGGCGGCAACTGGCATGACGATGGTCTGGCGTTCTGTCAGTGGCCAGGTGCCGTAGCAGGTCGCTCCCTTTTGCCCCCATAAGAACGAAGCCCTCTTCAGCCGATGCGTAGGTCGCATTGGGAATGAGGGAGGGGGGCGACGGCGGCCTGCAGCAGGAAGTCGTGTCGGCGGCGATGTGGACGCCCGTAGCTGCTACGGCCACCGCATTCATCGGCACCACGGCGACCGACGTCAACGAGATAAGAAGTGTCAAAACCGGCTAGGCGTCCAACGGCATCCTTCCGGTGGCTTTTGCCGCGGCGGTCGGCAGCAGCCTGTCGGTCGCCTCCGCCGGGGCGTTCGACGCCCCGCCTGCCAGCTTGTTGTCGGCGTTGTGGACCGCCTCAGCGGCGAGCGCCAATGCTACCGTCGGCACCACGTTGACTGACGACGACGAGGCGAGCAGCGTCAACACCGGCGAGGCGACCTTCCGCAGCCTGCAAGTCGCCTCTGCCACGGCACTCGACGCGCAGTCGGTCTGCGAGTCGGCGGGCTTGAAGACATCCCCAGCGGCGACCGCCGCCGCCGCCGTGGGCACTTTGCCACCCGACGACGAAGAGGTGAGAGACGTCAAGCCAGGAGACGCGGTCGACGGTGTCCTGCTCGCCGCCTCTGCCTCTCCGGTCGGTGTCCCGCCTGCAGACGTGTAGGCGGCGTTGTGCACGGCCGTAGCGGCGACCGGCACCGCCGCCGTCGGCACCACGTCGGCCGTCGTCGACGAAACGACACCGAGGAGCCGAGTGACTGCAGCCCACCGGATGCATCTTCCTTACTGGCCGACGCGCAGCCTTTTGACGCGTTGTATCGACTGAGGACGGCCGAAGCCGCGACAGCAACCGCCGCCGTCGGCGCCACGTTGACGCCCGCCTTCCAGTCGAAAGGCCTCAAGACTGGCGAGGCGGTCAACGTCACCATGCATGTCGGATCTCCCTCGCCGGCCGAACAGTAGCCAGTGGACGCGCTGCCGGCCTGCGCGACTATAGGGTGAGTGAAGCACGTGGTGGCGACCACAGCCCCTGCTGACGGTGTCACGCCGACCGCCGCGCTCGAGACGGTGGTCAGCAGAGAAGGAAAGGCCTCACACTGCAAACTGGCCATCCCGTCAGCCGCGGCGGCCAACGTCCAGCCTGTCGCAGCGGTCGTAGATTGATGTACACGCGGCCGCGACCAACGTCGCCGCTGTTTTGGCCAAGCCAATCGCCGCAGCCACGCGATGGCCAAGAACCAAGAGCCGGCGGGCGACATCCGAGCTCTGGTTCCATCAACTGCGGGCACCGACGTAAAGCCGGCCGACAAGGTGGCGGTGTTCAGGACAGACTTGGCGGGAACCGCCGTCGCCGCTATTTTCAAGTCGAAGGAGGCAGACTTGGCGGTGGATGCAAGCGACCAAAATGCGTCCTAGGGCGCGCTCCTTGTTGAACCGACCCCCGAAAACGTGCAGCTGGTCGACGCGTCGCTGGGGGCGATTCTCGCGTCACCTTTGGCTCAACTTCGACTGTCAAACACCAGGCGCGGAGGTTGTGCTCGTCGGGTGTGTGATGGCGAAGCCCGTGGCTCTCGATGCTGCGGATGGCGACGGCGGAGCGTTGCTGGCATCGAGCTACTTCACGTTCGCTCCCGTCGCGTCGATATTTCCGCTCACCGTCGATGCCGATCTAGAGCTGGACCGGTGGAGCAGGGTGCGCGTGTTCGGGTCGGCGTTATTGGCGAAGCCGGTGCTGAACATGTTCAACGGATGCGACATGCTCGACGTAGAGTTCTAGGCGCGGGCCCTCATCGCCGGTGTGCCCAGTGAGCTTTGGCTCGACAACCTCGATTGCGTCCAAGGCGTCGTCTTCGTCTGGCAGTTTCTGTTGCTGATAAGCGACCAGATGGACGCGTCGCCAACGCTAAGTGTCTCTGTTGGCGAGCTCCTGTTCTTTGCATGCCGCACGGACGCGCAGGCACTGGTGCTTTGGGAGTCAAAGACCGGCGAGGACGCCAAGAAGTTCAAGGACGAGTGGGCGGACGTCTTGGTTGAGAAGCAATATGCGTTGCTGCTTAGCCAGAGTGTCCGGGACGCGAAAACGCACGTCGTCGCAGTCGGACCGAGCGCCGCCCGCGTCACTGAACAAGCCAACGAGCTGCGCTGCGGCCAGGTTTGGCCTAGCCGAAAGGCGGTTCGCGCCTTTCTTGAAGACAACACGGCCGAGATGCAACGGGAAAACGCAGGCTGACAAGCGAGCGGCTTCCAAGACGGGCAGCAAGACAGGTGGCAAGAGCGGCGGCAAGAAGGGCGGAAAGGGCGCGGACAAGGCCGGCAAGAAGGAGCGCAAGGCCTGAGACGAGGATGACTGCCGTCACCACATCCCCGACAATGTCCTGCGCGCACCTGGGGTCCTCACATTCATGTGTGGTTGCGGCTGTATTGTCGGCTTGAAGCTACTGCAGGCAACAGAGAGCCCGGCTCATGTCGTGTTGTCTTTGTCGCAAGGTTTGTAAAGCTCCCTCGAGTTTTTTTCTTTTACACTGCTTGCCAAGCACAGCGCAACGCCCTTCGCCGTGTGCCGGAACTCCTTCACGTGTTCCTGACGGCTTGGTTTGTGGACCGTTTTCACCACGTTGGCCACCACTGCTCGCCGGTATTCAACGCCGACCATAACCCAGTGCTCTCCCAGGGGCACGACACGTCGGGTGCCGCGAGGCAGCACTCCATCAAGAAGAAGTACAAGAAAGCCCTCACCTACATGACGCAGCGGCGTTTCATCGTTCGCTCCCGCTTCATTGCGGCCGACAACAACATCCGATTATCTCAGAGGCGTGAAGCCCGCAAGCCTAACGCCGCCGGCCGTCTTCCGGGCAAGGCCAAGACGTCGACGGAGATCCAACATCACACAGTCAAAACGTATCTCCACTGAAATATCGTACAGCAATGTGAGCGTGAAGAGGTAAAATGTCGGGAGGGGGAGATAGGGAAGGGTGAGGCGTTTGGGCTCGAGACCAAGTTTTAGCAACAAAACGTTTCCCCCGGGTGTTCAAAGTGCTCCCATGATCATCAAGAATGAGCCCTCCGACTGAAAAGACTCCAGCGGGATGTCGCCGGCTTGTCGGAGGCGTAGCAGTCCGTGCGGTCCGCAACCGCGCCGCGTGGAAAGACGATTATCCCCCTGACCGTGCGATGCCCATCCCACCGCCCCACAACTTTTGGGGCGGAATCAACGACTGTACGCCGCTGAGGTCGCCGACAGTTGTATGCAGCACAACGGTGCGTTCACAGGGCACGGGCAAGCAGAACGCCCTCGGAGGAGGCACTCAACTAGGCCCCGACTGCGGCTGCGGAGAATCTTTCCGACCAGAGGGGCATCGGACAATGTATGCTGTCCTTCTGTTGCCGTACGCTAACTGTTGGCCAGGCCGAGACTGAGCAAAAAGATGGTACTCTGTTGGCATGTCCCTTAGGACCCGTCTGCCCACTTTGTTCATCACGATGTATCCGCAAACGTCCGCAGGCTATCCCCTCCAACGGCGCGCCTGGGCAGATGTCCGCACGCTGCCCAATTCAACAGCACATCTCGCACGCACTCCCCCCTGCCCGCAACTGCGCCCCCGCAAGATATCACCGACTCACATTGCCACTATCATCGCGCCCGTGCAGGCTCCTGTTTCCATCGCGGTACGGCAATCGCTGCGGTGCGGCCGCGACAACCCGCGCTCGTCGCCTCGCACCGCCACGCCCAGCAAAGAGCGGATGCGCCCCGTTCGAGGCAATGCGCGCATCCATTCACCCGGACCAGTGCGTGCCCCGGCCCACCTCACGTGCCGCCGTGAGCCGTACCGCAACAACGGGCACCGCCATGCTGGCTGCCGCATGCGCGCAACAGCCCTGGGACGCCAAGAAGTCTCAGTGTCCGAGCAGCGAATGTGCTGTGCAGACAGTCGCATATGTCCTGGATCGGCGGCCAATGGAGAACGTCAAAGCCGGTAGCGTTGCCGTGCCGTCAGATCGGGTGGGTTCCTTTGTGGGCGTAGGAATACCTACAATCCGCCGGCACGCCGTCGTCTTCTGGGCATACGGGCTTCATTGCCTGAGCCTGCCAGTACGGGACGTCATGCCATGCAGAGAGTGTCAGACTCAGGGCGTGATGCAGAGAAACGCGAACATCCCAGAGAAAACAAGGCCACAGGCAAGTGAGCATGCACCAGCAGCCCGAGAAGCAGCATGCCACTGGCTGGTGGATGTGTACGGGGGAGCATCCGTAACCGTGCGGGAAGGAGACGCACTTCTGCATCATGGTGGAGCGTATCGACTGTGGGACGCTGCAAGAATTTTCTTGCAACACTGCCCTGCCATCCCACCTGACCCGGCCTCAACTGGTTGGATCAGTCGGTTGCACGGATCGCCGACAAGCACGGCAATGACCGTAAGAAAAGTGCTCTGAAAGCAACAATTTCTGTCAGTACAGTGAGTTATGGCACAATACCGGCGTGATTTCGCATGGCCCTAGCAGCTGTTCACGTTAACCACCCTTGACGACCTGGAAACGCAGGTCTTTTCGGATGGCTGCCGATCTTATTGCGAGAAATTTTCGAAACTCTAGATCTCGATCGGGAAGAGATTTGATCTCACACGGTTAGATCCTGGCGTCATCTCGAATGCGGGCATCATTGGCGAAAGAGGCTCGAGACAGAATCTGTATCTGACACATCATTGCCGAATTTCGATTGCAACCATGGACTTTAAAGACTTGCTGCCGGAGCGTGCATGCCAATACTTGATCAGTTGCATGACAGTCGGGCGTCCACGACCGGTCTTCTGCCCAGCCATTTCCTGTTCTCATCAGGTCAGGAGGGTGGAGAGGAGGAGGCAACAACGTCGGCAGGCCATTCACGACACACACGCTGATTTTCGCAACGCGTACAGCGCTCAGAATGGCTGTCCAGATCGCCTGTGTGGCAGCGTTTACATTAGTGTCACCCCGCTGCGCAGATTCGGTATCCTCCTGCTGTCCCGAGAGGGTGCTCTCTTGTGGTGATTGCCTCATGAAAAGCCACGGGGAGCCACGCAGCTCATTGGGGGCTTCACGCGGCAGTTTGGAGGCCCCCACCGGTTACTTTTGACACGACCCTCCAAGACCCTTTCTGACACCCGCCCTGGTGCGCCTCAGCGCCACTCTCGTGGTCTTGGTTGCGGCCAACCCGTTCCCCCACATCACAGGTCTGTGTCCACCCGACAGCTGTTCCACAGTGGCGAGCCACCGTCACGACGGCACGGACCCGACCTCTTCCGTTTGTGAAGGACAGCACTTTCTTCTGGCCTTCCCGCTCTCCAGTACGATATCCTGGCGGCCCTGCCGGCTTGAGCGGCGGCCCTGAACGACGTGTACACCATCCCATGTGCGTCCTTCCGCTGGGACTACCGCCACCATGCATGGTAACTACCCATGCCTTCTCCACCCCTCTTTTTCTGCCTGAGTACCCAATTCCCCCGCCTTTCTACCCCCCCCTCGCTGCTTTCGCTCTCTCGCTTCTCATTGTCAAGGTACGCCCTTCGCCCCTGATATTTCCACTCCCTCTCACACAGCGAACCCGAAGGGCGCCGCGTTGCAGTAACTGCCAATTAGCGACCGTACGTCGCCGCGATCCAAGTGAACGCGACCTTCGTCGAGATCATGAGCGGCTGCCTGGCCACTGCAAACGAGTTGATGGTCACACTCATTTGAGATGCTGCTCACGGCAGCTTGCCCGCCCCCTACACCGCCCCGCGGCCAGGCGACCCGTCGGCCATGGATGAGACTGGCGTGGCCGCGACAGCCGCCTTTGCCAAGATCGCCAAGCTGACCGCCGATGACGAGGTGGTGGCCTTCAACGAGTGGGACCCAGCCCAGTACAACCAGCTCATCCCGTCGCAGCCATCGTCGGCCCCTGAACGTGCGCCGTCGATGAGGCCTGTGAAGTGAGCGGTAGTTTGGTGGATGCGTTGCTTTACTCGAGAGCGGTCTGAGGCACGAGGCCAGCAGGCTCTTAAACCCTCTGTGTGCCTCTCTCGCCACGTTCTGCCGGCGCACTCCCCCGCCAGCGCAGTGCGCCCTCCCTGAGAGGGTACATGCTCTCACCACCCCACATGTCGCGACGCCTGTCGATGACCCCACGAGAATCACCGCGAGCTCAGCTCCAAAAGAAGCTGCCCTCAATATACAAGTACAAGTAATTACATCCCACGCATACAGCAATGCATGACAATGGCACAGCCAAACAAGCCGATGATCGCATAAGTACACCCGGAATTATCCAGGCAGACCGCGATAACTCCGACTTACCTGCGCGGGCTTGGGGGGCTGCCTCAACACTCCCCCAACACCCCACAGTCCGCGCCATGGAAGCTCCGTCACGGCCAGAGTGCGAGATCTTCCGCCAACATCCGCGATCGAGAAAAAAACGGCCAAGTCGATCTCATCGACTTGGCCGAAATCAGGTCGACTCGGTGGGAGCAGTAGGCCTACTGCTCCCACCGAGT
>ENA-ORXT01002741-ORXT01002741.1-marine-metagenome-genome-assembly--contig:-NODE-2741-length-20485-cov-4.128626_pt1 | contig 20485 bp, 18 predicted proteins | sample MGYA00237868_ERZ511482 | MGnify/ENA metagenome assembly ERZ511482
GTCCGTCATCAGTGCCAAAACACGTACTTCCTTCGGAATCTGCCGCGAGCGTAATGGCCGGTGGCTCCGTGATGATGATCTCAAACTCACCCCGGCAGCCCGTCGCGTCAAGCGCCGTAACCGGGTAGGTGCCGGCGGCCAGTCCGCTGCGGATGTTGCTGGGCTGAAACCCATCGCCAAAATCAAACTGGTAAGCGGGCTGACCATTGGCCAGCTGGATCTCGATGCGGCCGCTGGCTTCGGCAGCGCAAACCGGCTCCGTAAACACGGGCACACCCTGCACCAGCCCAAGCTCCAGTTCTTCCACGTTAATATCTTGCTCAACGGGGCAGCCGTTAGCGTCCTGAACCCGGACATTTACCGTTCCCACGGACAGATCCGTCAGTTGATTATTTGCGCCAAAGGGGCCGTTGTTCAGGCTGTATTCGTAAGGCCCCTGCCCACCACTCAGTACGGTGAACTCCAGTGCACCGTTGGTACCGCCGGCGCAGTCGGGCATAGTGATCAGGGTGTCAAAAGTGAATACTGGTGGGCCACTGACGCTGAAAGAAAAAGCTTCTTCACAGCCGGAGACATCACTCACGGTAACGGTATAATCTCCCTGGGCCAGGTTGTCGATGTCTTCGCTCATTTCTCCGTTGTCCCAGTTGAAAGACAAGGTAGTGGGCGAAAAACTACTGCTGGCCGTCAGATCAATGGAGCCGGTAATGTCGCTGGGGCAGAGCACGTCCGTCGTCAGAGCCGTACCCGTAAACTGCCCGTCACAGCAGACGACGTTTACTTCCTGTTGGTTCAGGATCTCCCGACATTCGCGGGAAGTCTCGATGGTGAGCGAAACGGCGGGGTTGCCCGCAGCGCCGAAGACGACCGAGTGCGGGCCAGCGCCGCTGGCCGTTTGGGGCGTTGCCGTTGGGCCGAAGTCCCACTCGCGGGAGACAATCATATCCAGCGAAGTTGACTGGTCTTCAAAGGTAAGTGCATCACCCACACAGACTTCGCTGCTGCTGAAGGTGAAGGCAGGTTCGGGGCCCTGGAAGGTACCATCCCCGACAAACTCAATGTCAAAGCCGTCACCCGAACCGGAGAAGTTGAAGATCACCAACGCATAGCTAACGCCAGCCTCCATGTTGATGGCGCGGGCGAAGTTGTTGTTGCCGGTCTGACAGCCACAGCTCTCACTATTGTCGGGGTCGTCAAGGCTAAGTCCGGTCGCACCAAAACAAGGAGCATCGGGTACCGGGCTATCGCTGCCATTACCACCCGAGTACATGCAGCGCAGTGTTTCGCGTGCGTTACAATCGTCCAGCCCGTTGGCTAGTTCGTAGATGGCAAAATCCAGATCTTCGTTGGCGGCCAGGCCACGAGGAGTAATTGTGAAACCGAGCGTGCCGGGCTGGTCGCAAGTCCACTTATACCAGGAGGAATTGGTTTCCACCGGAACGCAATCGTTGGCCACACAGCCGTCGGCTTGTAAGTCTTCGGTGATGTCACCGTTACCGCTCAAAAACTCAACGCTGAATGGCGATTTATCGCAAAGGACAACACCACTAGCGCAGTCAGCGTCGGGTGCCGGGCGGCCCTCGAACTGGCTGACACAAAGCTCGTAGGTGCCTTCGCGACTGCTGTTGCCGCCTACCATAATATGGTACGTTTGGCCTATGGTCAACTCCGCTAGTATTATGTTAACCCCATTAACTCCTTCAACTGGAGAAGCACAACCTATGTCAGCATCGCGGGTGAGGTCGCCACAGCCATTTTCGTAGACGGCAAACTGCGGGGTGATCAAGCTACCAACTTCTGCGCCAGGTACACTACCCCGCAGGGTGATGCTGGCGGCATCCTGCAGTGCAACGAAAGAGTACCAGACATCCCGGATGACATCGGGGTTGGAGATACAGATTGAGTAATCTGCTTGGTCGAGGGACGTGGTGGCCCCGATGTTAGAGCCGCCGGCATTGCCCGTGCAAGCTTCGAGCTCCTCTGGTAACGCAATAGCATTTACACATTCATCATTTGCCAACTGGGCGAAGGCAAACGAGGAGTACAGGGCACAAAGAAAGAAGAAGAGGTAACGTGATTTCATCGGGAGGGAGAATACATGAAGACAGGAAAGAGCCAACAAGTTAACGGACTTGCTAAAGGATAACATCTTTTCAGACGTCTGAGGTACGTCATTAAGTTGGTAAATAGCAGACTTAATACCGGGTTTACGGATTTGATAACATTTTTTTGCCTTTCAAACTTTCTTACGGGCTGCGTACCTTGGCCCTTGTGAAAAAGTGGATTCCCAACTCAATTACCCTGCTCAACCTCTTCTGCGGTTGTGCGGCCATCATTAATATTCTGGATCTCCAGTTCGTTCCGGCCTTTTGGTTCTTGTTCGCTGCGGGCTGGTTTGATTTTGCCGACGGGCTGGCAGCCCGCCTGCTCAACGTCAGCTCTGAGCACGGCAAGGAACTGGATAGCCTGGCGGATATGGTCTCCTTCGGAGCGGTGCCAGGGGTGATTTACTATACCCTGCTTTTCATCTCCCCTTTTTGGGGGCAGGCCGTAGGCCTGAGCGGGGGCAACCCTGCACCTGCGTCTGCGCCCTCCATCACCTGGTCCTGGTACGCTGCGCCTGGCCTGTTAGTCGTATTATTTTCCGCGCTGCGCCTGGCCAAGTTCAACCTCGACACCCGGCAGTCAGAAAATTTTATGGGCGTCGCTACACCTACGAGCACCGTTTTTGCCGTGGGGATAATGCTCATTTATGCGCTCAATCCCTACGGCTGGGCTGCATATGCCCTTAGCCCCTGGTTACTCTATCCGGCGATTTTGGCCTTCAGCTACTTACTGGTAAGCGAGCACCCGATGTTTTCTTTCAAGATCAAAGGCGCGAAGTGGGTTGGCAACGAGACGCGAATTATCTTTGCGGTTCTTGCCATCGCCCTGCTCATCGGGCTGCGGACGGCGGCTTTTCCTTTCATCGTTGGCGTATACCTGATCATTAACCTCATCTCGCCGCCGCAATCTTCTCATTCATGAAGTTTCTCGCCCACATCAACATCATGCCCAAGGCCGAACTACTCGATCCTCAGGGTAAAGTGGTCGTCAAAAACCTGCCCAACATCGGTATTGATGGCGTTGACGATGTACGCATCGGTAAGCACATTACCATCAGCCTGTTTGCCAAGAACCCAAAGGAAGCAAACGATAAGGTTGAAAAAGCCTGTAAGAAACTGCTCGCCAATGTAATTATGGAGAGCTATGATTTCATTATCGAGGAGGTGTAGGCAAATAAACCTACCCGGCTTTTCGGGTGTTTCATAAGTATGAAATCTCCCGAAAATTACAACCCCCTTACTCCCGACGAAGAGCGCGTAATTGTACGAAAAGGTACTGAGATGCCCTTTACCGGCGAGTACAATAATTTTAAGGTAGACGGCGTCTTCGTCTGCCGGCGCTGTGATGCGCCATTGTATGACAGTAAAGACAAGTTCAGCAGTGGTTGTGGCTGGCCTAGTTTTGACGATGAGGTGCCTGGCGCGATTGAAAAAATCCGTGATGCTGACGGCAGGCGGGTAGAAATTCTCTGCAACAACTGTGGTGGGCATTTGGGCCATGTTTTCGAAGGCGAACGTTTCACGCCAAAGGATACCCGCCACTGTGTCAATAGTCTTTCGCTCAAATTTATTGGACGGGAGAAGTATGAAGTTGAAAATGAGGAGGAAAACGCTGACTGAAGGGCAACGATATATCTGGCCAGTGGTTGCTTTTGGGGGCGTGAGTATTATCTCCGCCAATTACCGGGAGTGATCAGCACTCGCAGCGGTTTTGCCGGCGGTCACCTCCCTCACCCAACTTACCAACAGGTCTGTTCTAAAACTACAGGACATGCCGAAACCGTGGAGGTGAACTATGACCTTCGTTTACTCTCTACCCGGGAGTTACTCATCGAGTTCTTCACTCTCCACGACGCAAGGATTGACCGGCGCAATAAGGGCGGCCAATACCGCTCAGCGATTTTTATGCAAAGTGATGGGCCAAACGCCGTGGAACAGGAATATGAGTGCAAACAAATAATGGGCAGGTTGAAACAACATGGGATAGAATCAGCCACCGAAATTGGTCGAATACAGACCTTTTTTCCCGCTTCGTCCCGCCACCAACAATACTGCTCCGTCAAGGGTATTGTGCCGAAAAAGAATGTTTTTGAAGATATTAGGCAAATTTTAACACTTTAATTTTGGCGAATTTTCGTTCCTTTTTTCTTGGTTTAGCTTGGAAGTTTATTCTGTGGACACAGTGCACGCCAATGTAAATAGCGAAAAAAATCCGAATTGCGAAGATTTAGAAGGAGATCGCACTTCACGACAGAACGCCTCCCGGCACTTTATAAGCCCATTAGGTGTTGAATAACAAAGCGTTAGCCGTCCAAAGCTTGCCTTGTGGTTGTACATGCCCCTATCTTTGTGACCGCAACGGTAAGAATTTGATCTTGCCGGCGATATTGCTTTAGAAGTCATCCTTACCCCAGGTGACACTTTGAAATGCTGACCGAAGAGCCGCGCCCCCATGAACATAGTGGCATTGAGGCGGTCAGTGATTGTTTAACGAAATTATTCTGAATGAGCAAGCTACTAACGTACTTGTGTCTCGCCATATTATTGGTTGTGACAAATGGTGCAAAGGCTAACTCGATTGAAAATTCGAATCCCCTTTCATCCGCCAATGACCCGACGTCTGAGATCAGCTGTCGCCTTGCTGGATTACAACTTCCCTTAACTACCAAAGCTTCCGATGCTCACCTGCAGCGTAAGATAAATGACTATCTGGATAAAGGTAGCCATAGCACTGAGCGTATGCTTGGTCGGGCCAATCAATACTTCCCGGTTTTTGAGCATTATCTGGCAAAGCACGATATGCCCGAAAGTCTGAAGTACCTGGCAGTAGCCGAGTCGATGCTGGTGCCCGGTGCAGTCTCTTCCGCACGTGCCGCCGGTCTTTGGCAGCTGATGCCTTCTACTGCCCGTGCGATGGGCCTTCGGGTTGATGGTGTAGTGGATGAGCGCCTGGACATTTACCGGTCTACGGAGGCTGCCGTCATTATGCTCAAAGCATTGCACCAGCAGTTTGGCGACTGGCACCTGGCAATGGCAGCCTACAACTGCGGCCCGGGTCGTGTACGCCGCGCCATCCGCGCAGCCGGCGGGCATACTTATTACCCGAAGGTGAGAAAGTATCTCCCAAAAGAGTCACAGAAGTACGTAGCTGCTTACGTAGCTGCTGCTTACACCGTGAATTACTACGGCGATTACGGACTTACACCAGCCTCCTTCCTTCTGGAAGATAGCGTGGCTTCTCTCAACGTTTACCGTGAGCTGAATCTTCGCCGGATGGCGAAAGCCTGCGATATTTCCGTAGGCCAGGTGTATAAAATGAACCCCGGCTTTATCAAAGCTTATGTTCCCCGCAATCGCATCGGTTACCGTTTGCGCGTACCGCTGGAATACAAGTTTCAGGTTCAGGAATACGTCTGGGGCCAGTCTAACCTAGTGGAGCTTCCACGGGATGATGATCCCGAACTGGCAGCCTTAGTTGCTAATGAACTAGGCTTTGATGCCTACTCATGGCTAACCGGCTGCTACTCCCACAACCTGAAGTCTACCCCTTCCATTGTGATGCAAAACAAGATTGAAGCCTGGAACAAGGCCATTGAAGCGGAATACCGGGCGGTGGCGATGCTGTAAAATCGCTACGAGAGTCTGTGCAACAAAAACATGAGTCATCCCTGATTTTGGGCAGATATGATTGAGTTTTGTACAATATCGCAAGACTTTTAGCGGTCAGCGATCAGCATTCAGCCAAAACGGCTCTGAATGCTGACCGCTGACCGCTCTTTTATGTCACTTACCAGCTTACCGATAGCGGAAAATCTCCAAAACACTACTCAGGTCTTGAAGTTAATAAGGTAACGATTTATTAGATTAATGAGTTGTGTGATTTAGCTGGGGCACCCTATGCATCTTACTCCCCTGGTTGTGTGGGCCGCCATCACAAACTCTTCAGCGCCCGATCCAGCGCCCGCTTATTATCCTTCGCCTTGATGGACTCCCGCTTATCGTGGACCTTCTTACCCTGGACGAGCACGATCTCCAACTTAACGAGCCCACGTTCATTCAGGTAGAGGCGATAAGGGACGATGGTGAAGCCTTTCTCCTTGACCTTCTTTTGCCACTTATTGAGTTCCTGCCGCTTAAGCAATAGCTTTCGGGGACGGCGTTCTTCGTGGTTATGTACGTTTCCTTGCTTGTATTCCCCGATGTAGATGGACCGGCACCAAAGCTCGTCTCCCTGAAAAGCGCAGTAGGCATCACGGAGGTTAACGTGGCCGTTGCGGATGCTTTTGATTTCGGTACCGGTTAGCATAATGCCCGCTTCCACAGTTTCCAGGAAGTGGAACTCGTACTTTGCTTTACGGTTAACGAATTCTATTTTTTTTGGCTTTGCCATGGCAGGAGTATAGTTAGTGGGGCCCAATATAATGTCTGGAAGTAAGGCAAAGTTTCCCAACCAGGTTTTAATACTCCTTCCACTTCTTCAATAAGATGGAAGCTGACCGCTGCTCATTAGAAAAGCTAGTCGCAATCTCCGTAAAACCGGGGGCTCGCCACCGGGAAGGAGGCGGAGTAGCAAAGCCGTAGGGCTCGGCCGGTGCACCAAAGACACTGGTGTCAAGAATGCCATTTCCATTGAGGTCGTGAAAGGCGGCAATCACGTAGGAACCGTTAGCGGGAAGGGGAATCTCCAGGGTGATGGCCTCGCCCCGGCAATCCTTAATGACGGAAAAAACGTCTTGCTTCTGCTCAAAACCTTCCTCGCTGTCATAAACGGCCAGGTGAATTTGCCCGCCCTCCGGGCAGGTACTGCTCAGCGTTACTTCGATGGCTGGAGGTGTGGCTGGCGGGAAGAATAATCCCATCAATAAAAAGAGAAGTTGCATCGTCAATGAGGTGAATCAATATTTACTGTCAATTAAACGCTTTTCGGAGATAATTTGTGTACGCTGGTTAACTTATAGTCAACTTAAAACAGCGAGCGCCACCCGCAGAACGGATGGCGCTCGATAGCTCAAACTAAAGGCATGGTCTAGCAATACCGGTCAAAAGCCATTTTCAGGTTCTCCGCAATGATCTCAGCGGAACGACCTTCAATGTGGTGGCGTTCGAGGAAGTGTACCAGTTCACCATCTTTGAACAAAGCAATGGCGGGGCTGCTGGGAGGATAGGGAAGCAGGTGCTCGCGCGCAGCCGCGGTGGCTTCCTGATCAACACCGGCAAAAACGGTGTAAAGCTTATCAGGGGAAGAACCGTGGCGGGCAGCCATCTTGGCACCCGGACGGGCATTAGCGGCGGCACAGCCACAGACGGAATTCACTACCAAAAGGGCAGTTCCTTCTTTTTTGTCCAGGGCAATGTTTACCTCATCGGCACTCTTCAGGCCAGTAAAGCCATGAGCAGTAAGATCCTTTGACATGGGGATCGTTAGTTCGACAGGATACATATTGACGTTTTTTAGAAGTAATTAGGATAGCTCAGGCAGCGTTCCCGTCAGTATTACGGTTAAATTTGCGATGCCAGCTGCTGTTTTACCTACAAATGAGGAGAACATTTGGTTGGCTTTACTACTTCTTAAAAATTGGTTTTATGCGTTTTTTTTCGCTTCTCTTCCCGCTGACAACACTCTTGCTATGCCTGGGAAGCAGTTGTACGAACGATGCATTACCACAACCTACCGAGGTGGTCTGTGGTGATATGGTGGACCTGACCTACGAGCAAGACGTTCGCCCGATTATTGAAGCAACCTGTGCTTACAGCGGTTGCCACCTGGGCGGCGCACCAGGAGTGTACAACAGCTATGACGGATTGCTACAGGATCTGGAAGATGGTTCCTTCAGGGATCGCGTCGTTACCCAAAGGGAGGACCCCAACGTTGGAATGCCGCCAAATTATGCACCCGCTGACCGTCCGGAGGACCTCACGGAAGAGGAACTGGGCATCATTCGCTGCTGGCTGGAAGCCGGCTTCCCAAGGGAGTAAACAACCATTGCTTTTAAAAACGAAACTTTGCATCCTGCGGAAGCGCCACAAAATGCTACTGCTGCCACAACGATCAAACATGAATAATTACTTACTTCTTATACTTGTCTTTTTGGGCCTTGGTTTACAGCTTGATGCTCAGCGGGAGAGGGTTTATCGTACGTTTAAAGACACCCGCGCCGTAAATATTCACAGCGTCGAAACCCTTCCGAAGGGGAAACTGGACGTGCGGATAAGCCATCGTTTCGGAGATATGTTCGGAGACAACGGCGGTTGGGCAACCTTCTACGGACTGGAAACCGCGGAGGATGTGTCCATCGGTGCAGAATACGGATTCAGCGATAATTTTAACCTCGGCCTCTACCGTGCCAAAGGCGCTGGAGCTACGCCACTGGGGCAGGCCGGGTTACGGCAAAACCTGAACCTGGTAGCCAAAGCCCGGGTCCTTTACCAGGAAGAAGAAGGCAATCCACTTTCAATTACTGCGGTGGGTACCGCAACGATGAGCACGAGTTCAAAGATTGAAGGCAACGATAATCTTCTGCGCAGCTTTCCCCGTTTTGCGCACCGTATGGCCTTCAATGGCAGTTTGGTGGTAGCCCGTAAATTCAGCCCTATTTTCAGTTTTCAATTCGTTCCCGGGGTAACCCACCGCAATCTGGTGCCCTTTGAAGGAGAGAATACGATTTTCAGCCTTGGTGCCGCTGCCCGGGTGCAGGTCACGAAAGTGATGGCGCTTATTGCTGATTACACGCACCCTTTCAGCAATACCATTACGGGCAGTAATGGCTACAGCAGCCCCGCCGGGGTCGGCCTGGAGTGGGATACGGGCGGCCACGTTTTCCAACTGAACTTTACGAACGCCACGGGCATTTTCGAGACAGATTACGTTCCGTACACTACCTCCAACTGGGGCGATGGCGAATTCCGGATGGGCTTCACCATCAGTCGCTGGTTCAATTTATAGATTTCGGGGCGCTTACCGCAGGTGCAGCGTAAAGTAAAAATAGCAATGAAGTATTTCATCCTCCTACCTTTCTTCCTGATCGGAATAATGGCCCTCGCCGGCCGGCCCGATGTGCTGCCGGTCGCCGATGGCGACAGCCCCGTACACGAAGTACTCCGGTCGCTCGGCGCACCAGAACGGGCCGACGTGAAAGTCCGCCCTACAAAAGGAGCCTCCGCTGATCTGGGCCGCGCCCTCGTGCTCGAAGGCAGCCTCAACAACGGTAAGCAACAAAGCGCCCATTTTCAGTGCACCAGCTGCCACAATACCGTTAAGGAAGATCCCGTATTGACGGTTATGGACCCGGAAGCCCGCCTGGCGTACGCCACCGAAAACGGGCTTCCGTTTCTGCCGGGCACTACCCTCTGGGGTGCCGTTAACCGGGAATCGTATTATAACGGCGATTACGAAAAGAAATACGGTGACCTGGTGGAAAACGCCCGCAGGAACCTGCGGGGAGCTATTCAGCTCTGCGCCACCGAGTGCGCACAGGGAGAACCGTTAAATGATGTAGAAATGGAGTCCGTCGTCGCCTACCTGCACGAGATCGGGCTGAAGATGAAAGACCTGCCCGCAATGGCCGGCGAGATGGACCGGATCAACCGCGCCATTGACCGCAAGGGTAAAAATAATGATGGCCTGATCAAGGAGATCAAAATGAACTACCTGCTGGCCAGTCCGGCAACCTTCGGGCTACCGCCCAAAGACCGCAAAGCCGGCTACGCCTCCGTTACGGACCGAAATCCGGTAAACGGTAAAGCCGTCTACGAGCAGGCCTGCCTGCACTGTCATGAAAAGAAGCGCTACAGCTTCTTCGAGCTGTCCGAACGGCAGGATCATTACGCCTTCATGACTAAGCATTTCCCTCGTTACAAACGCTACTCTACCTACCAGGTAGCGCGCTACGGCACCAGCCCGATACCCGGCAAGCGCGCTTATATGCCGCACTATACTCTGGAACGGATGAGCAACCAGCAGATTGAAGACCTGCGGGGCTACCTGGCCGGAGCCGCTTCCCGGTAGGTATGGTTGGTGTGAGTAGCTGGCCCTGCCTACTCCTCGTCTGTATCAGGAAGGGTGATGAGGATCTCTTCAATACGTCGGTTGGAAAGCGACATTATCCTGAAGCGATACTGGCCGCATTCTACCTCCTGCTCGGGCTCCGGAAACTGGCCGAGGATCTCAAGCAGCAGACCGGCAAGGGATTCCGCATCACCCTTTTCCTCGTCGAAGGTACTCGTGGATAGCTGTAGCACCCGGCAAACATCGTTGAGCAGGGTTTTGCCGTCAAAAACAAAATTGAGATCGTCAATTTGCTCGTAGATCAGGTTGTCGTCTTCGTCGAACTCATCCTGAATATCACCGATGACCTCTTCCAGTACGTCCTCCAGGGTGACGATGCCTTCAGTGCCACCGTATTCGTCTACCACGATGGCAAGGTGCATTTTTTGCTGTTGAAAATCCTTAAGCAGATCGCTGATCTTCTTGTTCTCCGGTACGTAGAGGACCTCTTCACGCACGAGCTTTTGCCAGTTGAAGGTTTCTTTTTCCCGGCGGTGCCCGAGCAGATCTTTGACGTAGAGCAGGCCCCTGACTTTGTCAAAATCCTCTTCAAAAACGGGGATTCGGCTGTAGCCGTGCTCACGGATGACGGCCAGTAATTCGTGGTAGTTGATTCCTTGCTCAACGGCCACTACGTCTACGCGGGACCGCATGATCTGACGGACGGTCACGTTGGCAAACTGAACGATGCGTTTGAGGATGTCAACATCCTGCAGGCCGCCTTCCTCCCCGTCTTCGTCGTGGCTTACGGTGAGGTCAATGGCCTCATCAATGTCCTGTTGGCTGGCGGAGGCGGCATCCTGACTGTGGTTCTCCAGCTGCCGCTCGAAGATGGCGGCACCACTGACGAGCAGGAAGGAGAAGGGCCGAAACAGGCCCACCAGGAAATTAAGCGGCCGGGCCATCGCCAGCGCCAGCGGGAGTTTGTTGTAGCGGGCATATACCTTCGGGGCTACCTCCCCGAAAAGAACGAGTAAGAAGGTAACCGCAATTACCGCAATAAAAAATTTGATGGAAGTCGCCAACTGTGCTTTCGTAAGGAAATCCATCATTGGCAGTGCGGCCGTCAGGCTTTCCGCCCAGCCGGCAAACAACTCTTCGGGCAACAATTGCCCCAGCAGCCATTCCGAGATCAGGACGATGGCGATGTTGATGAAGTTGTTGGTAATCAGGATCGTGGCAAGCAGCCGGCGGGGGAGCTCCTTGAGCGCAAGCACGATTTTACCGGCTTTGCTTTCTTCGGCTTCCACTTCTTCATAATCGTTGGCCGTAAGTGAAAAATAAGCTACCTCAGAACCGGAAATAAGGCCAGAAAGAACGAGCAGCAAAAGAATGCCAAAAAAACCAAGCAGTAGCTGCATGCCAGTGCTCATCAGCAACGGGCCATTAAAAAGAAGATACGATAAGTCGGGTGGTTCCAACGGAGTGGTAAACGGTTGTTTACAACAAAGATAGGGCGAAAGCTAGTGGTCTGTCAATGTCGCAAGTTACTATAGCATTTAAGCTTGACAGACCACTTAGAAGGGCAGGTCTTCATCATCCCCACCTTTAGCAGCGGCGGGCGGGGTAGCGGGAGCGGAAGCCGTAGGTTCATCTTTGGGCGGCGGAGCGGACATGGCCTGTGCGGGCTCTTCCTTTGGCATGTAGTTGCTGGTACCGCTGTTTTCATTTCGGCTGCTGAGCATCCGGAAGTAGTTAGCTACGACCTCCGTCGTTTTGCGGGGGTTACCGTCTTTGTCTTGCCACTTGCGGTGCGTCAGCTTCCCTTCCAGGTAAACAAGCGTACCTTTCTTGAGGTATTCCTGCGCTCTTTCGGCCAGGCCGCGCCACAAAACGACGTCGTGCCATTCGGTCTGTTCCTGCCATTCGCCGCTGCGGTCTTTATAATTTTCGGAGGTAGCCATGCCAAATTTGGCGACCATCGCGCCACTTTCGAGAGTGCGTACTTCGGGGTCCGCGCCAAGGCGACCGACTAAGGTGATTTTATTGACCATGTTGAGAAACAGCTGTTTTGTGGTTAAAACAAGTCTAAAAGTAGACTTTTATCCGCGAAATATTTAGTGATGACGCGGGGGAATGCAAAATTAAACAACATTTTGTTTTTTACAATCAGCTGGCCGGATATATTTTTTGGCATTTCCTTCCAGCGGAACCGGTGAAAGGTAGCCAGTATGGTTTGGTGCGTGAGTTGCTGCCGCAAGGGTGGGCTTCTTTTTTCAAATTCGATCTCACCGGCAGGGAGCCATTCCGGCCACTGCGGGTGGGCGGCCAACTCGCTGGTTGCCACATCAGGGCCGTCAGTTTCCAGAAGGGGAAACTGGTATAGGTTCTGCCAGATGTCTTTCGCTAACCGCTGCTGAATGATGGTTCTCCCACTGTTATCCGTCAGGATAAGGAAATTGAAATGCCGCGTGCGGCGTTTGAGCTTCTTTTCTTTAACGGGAAGCCCATAGACGGTACCGGCGGCGAAGGCAGCACATTTTTTGGCCAGCGGGCAAGTACTGCAGCGGGCATTTTTTGGCGTACATACCAATGCGCCAAAGTCCATAATGGCCTGATTAAAGCGGCTGGCTTTTGCCTTGCCCAGGGCATCGTCTACGGCAGTTTGATAGTGCTTTCTCCCCTTCCCGGTATCGATGGGCGTTCGGTCGTTGGTGTAGCGTGATAGGATTCTGAAAACGTTGCCGTCCAGCACGGCCACCTGCCGGTCAAAGGCAAAAGAGGCAATGGCTGCAGCAGTGTAGGGGCCAACTCCGGGCAACTCCCGAAGGCCGGCGTAGGTGTCAGGAAACTTTCCGTCAAACTCAACGGCTACCATTCGTGCGGCCTTCAGCAGGTTCCGGGCGCGGGAGTAGTAGCCCAGGCCTTCCCAGAGTTTCATTACGGCATCATCTTCGGCGGCGGCCAGTTCCTGGATGGTGGGGTAAGTAGCTACAAAGCGTTCATAATAGCCAAGCCCCTGCTCCACCCGGGTTTGCTGCAGAATGATCTCACTGAGCCAGATGTGGTAAGGGTTGCTGATGGCTTTCCAGGGCATTGGCCGCCGGTCAGGTTGGTACCAACCCAAAAGATTCTTCCGGAAAAATGACCAATCTGTTGTTCCCATACGCGCAAAGCTGCAAAAAAAAAGCCGTGGTGAAAGGGCCACGGCTTCTGAAGAATAAAAATTAGTTTAAAGGCTAATTGTCTACACTTTGTCTTTGTTTGAACGATAGTTTACTGCACTCAAATTATCTATGATTTCATCCGGAGCTTCCCATACTGACGGGCAATCTGGGACTTTAAGTCTTTGCGGGCAAAAAATATCCGGCTCTTTACTGTTCCCAGAGGAAGGTCAAGATGGTCGGCAATTTCCTGATACTTGAAGCCCTGGTAGTGCATCATGAAGGGAATCCGTGTACTGTCATCAAGCGTATCAATCATACCGGTGAGCTCCCGGATCAAAATGTTACTGTCAGCAGCATTGTCGATAGAATTACTGCCTGAATTAAGGTAGTAAAGGTTATCGGTGTTATCCATGATGGTGTTCGCCTTCATCTTCTTGCGGTAGTTGTTGATGAAGATGTTCTTCATAATGGTGAACAACCAGGCCTTGAGGTTGGTGCCGGGGCGAAACTTATCGCGATTGGTCATCGCACGAAAAGCAGTCTCCTGATAGAGGTCTTTGGCGTCCTCGGAATTCTTGGTAAGGTTGTAGGCGAAGGAGTTTAAAAGGGTCGTAAGACGGTTAAACTCGGTAAAAAATTCTACTTGTGACATGATGTAGTGCTTATTTAGTTGTTTTGTTTAACCAAATCTAGGGGAAAGTTAGATGAAATGCAAGTTTATGGACCTTTTGACGCTTTCTTCGATTTTCATAACAATGTGCTTATGTTCGACAACGTGCTGATAATCAGTAGGTAAGTGAATTTTTGTAAAGAATAAGATAAATTTTATGTTTTCAGTAAAAAATGAAAGATGTCTAACGTTTGTTTAAGTTTTGTCTCTTTGGGCCAATAATTCTGCGCTGCCGCAGGTGGAGGCTTAGGTCTGTAAAAGCAATGAAAGAGTGTTTTAACGTGCTTTTTTACCTTGCTTATTCGCATACTTTGCCTTGCACCTGCGGACCCCGCCAGAAAAGGGACAAGGAAAAAATCGCTAAAATGCGAGAGGGAGAAGGCTTCTAATCAAGGCCTGGCTCGCTGCTCCGATAATCTATCCCGCTACCCATGCGTTATTAATAGGTGAAGTAGTCTACGCTTCTTCCAAATGTCTTCCTTTTAAAAGCAATCCTATGTCTTCGCGTAAAAAAGCTGCTGCCGGTATTGTCACCGCTCTTGTTTTTGTTCTTTGTACTGCTGCAAGCGTCAGCCCGGTCAATGATAAGTTTTTCGAGATCATGAAGGCCATTGAGGTCTACACTAATGTCTACAAAGAGGTGAATACCTACTACGTGGACGATATCGAACCCAACAAGCTGATGCGTACCGGCATCGAGGCGATGGTCAGCTCGCTGGATCCCTACACCAACTACATCAGTGAAACGGATGTAGAACTTGCCCGCCTGCGGCAAAGCGGTAAATACCAGGGCGTTGGCGCCAAGATCGAATACATCGACGGCCTGCCCACCATTCTGACCTTATATAAGGACCAGCCTGCGGACGCCGCAGGCCTCAAAACCGGTGACCGCCTGATCACCGTTGACGGCCGTGAGACCGAAGGCTACAACCGCGAGCAACTCGAAGAGATTATGCGCGGCTTCCCCGGCACCACGATGCAACTGACCGTTGACCGCCCCGGCGTTGGTAAGAAAGACCTTAGCCTCGTTCGCGGAGACGTGAACATCCCGAATGTGCCCTACTCAGGTATGCTGGCTGACGACGTCGGCTACGTTGCCCTTACCACCTTCACCCAGGCGGCCGGTAAAAACGTCCGTGATGCAGTAGCTAAGCTCCGCGCCGAAAACCCTCAACTGAAGGGCGTCGTGCTCGATTTGCGCAACAACGGTGGCGGCTTACTGAACGAGGCGGTAGACATCGTCAACATCTTCGTCCCAAAAGACGAACTGATCGTTACCACCAAAGGAAAGGTGCGTGACTGGGACCGCAGCTACGCCACCAAAAATAACCCGCTCGATCTGGAGCTCCCCGTTGCTGTATTGATCAACGGCCGTTCGGCTTCTGCCTCGGAGATCGTAAGTGGCTCATTACAGGACCTTGATCGCGGAGTCCTCATCGGGCAGCGCAGCTACGGTAAGGGGCTGGTGCAAAACATCATGGAAACGGGCTACGGTAGCCGGGTTAAGATTACAACGGCGAAATACTACATTCCCAGCCTACGGTGCATTCAGGCACTGGAATACAAAGACGGTAAGCCCGTGGATATTGCAGACGATAAACGCGCCATTTTCAAAACACGTGCTGGCCGCAAGGTGCTTGATGGCGGCGGGGTCGCCCCCGATATTGAATTGCCCGTCCTGGGCGGTAAGGCCGTTACCCAGGGCCTGCTCGATGAGTTTGTCATCTTTGACTTCGTCAACGACTGGGTAACCAGCCACCCGACCATCGACTCCGTAGCTGATTTCCGCTTTCAGGACTGGGACAAGTTCATCGGCTTTCTCCAACAAGGAGATTTCGAATACACCTCAAAAGCAGAGAAGGCCCTGCAAACCGCTCTCGAAGCCGCTAAGGAAGAAGGCTACGAAGTAACCGATCAACTGACGGCCATTCAGAAGCAGGTAGACGAAGAACAGATGACCGCCATCAAGGGCTATAAAGCTGAAATTATCAGTATCATCGAAAAAGAAATCGCCGGCCGCTACTACTACCAGCGCGGCGAAGTACAGATGGGACTACGCAACGATAAGGAGGTGCAGGAAGCGATTGCGGTGCTGAATGATCCGGTGCGGTATGCGAAATTACTGAAGCCTTAGAAAGTGTTTATCTTAACGAAAATAAACTGGCATGACAGTTTCTCAGCTTGATCTAAAAAAAAAGTATACGCCGGAAGAGTACTTTGATTTTCTCGCAACGTCAAAAGAACGTTATGAATATCATGATGGTGAAATTCGTATGATGGCAAGTGGTACGGATAGCCACAGTAAAATTAAAACTGATATTGCTCGCGTATTGGGAAACGATACGCTAGACGGCCCTTGTGAACCATACGATAGTGACATGGCGGTCTCGGTCCCAAAGTGGAATAGTTATGTTCTACCTGACCTATCCTTCGTCTGTGAAGAAGCGAAGTTTGGCGATGAAGCTCACCGACGCCTATTAAACCCTGCACTTCTCATCGAAGTAATTTCAGAGACAAGTGGAGACTATGACCGTGGTGAAAAATTTCAAAAATTCAGATCGCTAGACAGCTTCAAAGAATACATGCTCATCGATTCACGCCGTTATGCCGTAGAATGTTGGTACAAAGAAGACGAAAAGCTCTGGCGAATGGATTCCGCCTTTACGCGGGAAGAAAGTGTTTATTTGCACACGCTGGACGTGTACTTACCTTTAGCGGAAGTGTACCGACGGGTGTCATTCGAAACGTCCGAAAACGTACCACAATGAATTTTCGAATGGACCGAACGGCCTTCAGGGTAAACTCTTTTGAGGAGGCGGATAGCAATGTAGAATAATTGGTTAAGCAAAACGCCCACTGCTAATTCTTCCACTCACGAATTTGAAGACCTGACCATAAGAGTTGTAATGTACAATGGCTTACTCACGGCTAAGAAAGCTGCCGGAAGAAACAAAGATTTAAACGATATCGAACAGCTGAAGAAAAAGAAGTAGGAAATCATCAATGACCACCTTCCTCGCTACCATCCCCGTCCTCTCTTCCTCTGATCTGGCCCGCGACGTTGCCTGGTACACGGAGAAAACCGGCTTTCGCAACGTCAGCGATCAGGAAGGCTACGCCATAATGCAGCGGGAGAACCTGAAGTTTCACCTGCAATGGCATCACGGAACGGAAGAGGATGCGGTGCTGGCCGGTGTGATGCGCATTTGGGTAAAGGGCATTTTGCCGCTCTTCGAAGAGTTCGTGCAGCGCGGCACGGTTGACCCGGAAAAGCTGCAAATGAATACGGCGTGGGGAACCAACGAGTTTGGCTTTTATGACCTGAATAATAATGCCATTTTCGTGATGGAGGATGTTGGCTGACCATAGTTATAGCTGATCAGGCCTATCTTTGGCTTGTCCCTATTCCGATTAAGCTATGAATTACTACCGTTGCACCGGTTCGTGCTGGGGAATTATCCTCATTTTTCTGATCATCGTCAGCCCTTCGCTGTCGGGGCAAAGCCCCGAGCAGTTGCTGGAGGCAAAGGAGTATTCCGCGGCGGCTACGGCCTTCATGGAAATAGGCGGCCGTGCGGACCTGCTGGCGGCGGGTGATGCCTGGTCTGAAGTAGACAGCTTTGTGCTGGCACGGGCGGCCTTCGCCGGCCTGATGAAAAACGAGGACGGTAGCTTGATCACCGATAGTCTGAGCGGACTGGCGCAGCATAAAATCGGGCTTTCTCACTTTAATGAATACAGCGACGCGCTGGCTGCCGACGCTTACCGGAAAGCCATCCTGATCCGGGATGAGGTTTTTCCTGAGGCCCACAAAGATCAGGCCCATAGCCGCAGAAACCTTGGTAATTGCCTGACCTACCTGGACAAGCCTGATTCCGCAGCCCTCCTCCTTCGTCAGGCAATTGCTATCTACGAAACGGTTCAACCTACTGACTCCGTCAACTGGTTACTCAGCCTGAATGACCTTGCGCAGTTATCCGGTCAGGTTCGTGATTACCAAACCGGTGTAAGTGCTTCCCGGCGGGCCATCGGGTTGCTACAGAGTATGCCTGCTGCTGATGTGTACGATGCCTATGACACCTACTACTATGCCGGCTCTACCTTTTATACTTTCCGGGAACTCCCAGAAGCACACCGTGCGGCTGATCGTGCACTTGCTTTGTCCGGTGAAATCGGGCAACCTTCCGCGAAGGGAAATGCCCTTAATCTGCTGGGCGCAATAAGCGACGCAGAGGGCAAATCCGCCGAAAAAATCAGCTACTGGGAGCGCGCCATCGAATACCTGACGGAAAACGACGCTGGCGCTGGCGTAGTGGGCCTGCTGCACTTCAACCTGGCCCGAGCCCGCGGCGCGGCGGGGGAGTCCGTTGCAGCCTTCCGCGACGCAGCAATGGCCCGTACACTGTTGAGCGAGGAAGCTCCCGAATACCTGCCCCGGCTGGCCAGTGTGGAAGGTAGTATCCACCATAATAATAAAGACGAAGAGCGGGCCCTGGAATCTTTTGACGCAGGCCTGCGCCTGCTGGCTCCCTACGCTGCCGAAGGACTTGCTTACCCTCACCCCGATAGCCTAAATTCGGCCGAGCTGGAAACCGCCGCTGATTTGTTGGGTGACCGGGCGGAGATGCTAACTTCCCTGGGCCGGCCGCAGGCGGCCATGGCCGACTATACCTTGCTGTTTGCTCTGCAAGACCAACTTCGCACCCGCGTCAGCGCCGACGAAAGCCGTAGCTATCTGAGCCAGAACCTGCGTCCATTCTTCGATCAGGCGATATCATTACTTTACGATCAGCACCTGAAAGACCCCGACGCTGGCCATGACTGGGCCGCCTTCGAACTCAGCGAACGCGCCAAAGCCTACACCCTGTTGGCTAACTTGCAGCAGAACCGCGAAACCATGCCCCGGCGCGAAGCCGAACTACGGGCAAGGATCGCAGAACTGGAAAGGAACCTCAACGCCGGCGCCGACAATACCGATCTGTTGGCTGCCGCACGGCTTCAACTCGACCGCCTCGTGCAAAACAAACGGAAGGAAATGGCTTCTCCTGATTTTGGAGTAAACCGGGAAGCATTAACGACTCTGCTGTCAAAAGGTAGCACCGATCTGCTGGTATTCCACCTTGGTGAGCAAGACGGTTTTTGCTTTGTTCTCGCGGCCGACGGCCAGCTTCAGTTCCGGGAACTGAAGGACGTTTCCACCCTGGCATCCCGGGTCAGTAGTTGGAGAGTATCCATCCGCCAGGGCGCTTACCGACGGAAAAGCCTGCGACCGGCGGAGGAACAGAAAGCCTACGACGAGACCTTCATGGACGTCGGCCGGCTGCTCATTGAGCAGTTGTTCCCCGATGGCCTTACGAGGCTTGGTAAGAGCATTTGCATCATCCCCGATGGCCCCTTGACGCTGCTGCCTTTTAGTGCTTTGCCGCTTAAAGAAGAACCGCAACCGTTAAACTACGCAAGCCTGAGCTATTTGCAGTCGGAGCACCGCATCAGGTACGCCTATTCCGCAACGGTAATGCAGGAACTTGCGGAGCGCCCTGTGGCTGATTACGAGCATAATTTGGTAGGCTTCGCTCCTTCCTTTGGCGGGCAGGCTACGGCGGAGCCCGTGGGGCGATCCGTCTCCCTGGCGGCCCGGTTTGGAGAGCGGGCCCTGGCGGGCCTGGAGCCGCTGCGATTTAACCGGGCGGAGGTGGAAGACATTGCCGGAATGGTGCCCGGAACCGATATTTTCGTCGGTGACGACGCTACCCGGAGCCAGTTTCTGGAGGGCATTGCTGACGGACGAATTCTCCATCTTTCTACCCACGGTATGGTCAATGCCGCGGATCCGAAGCTGAGTTTTGTGGCTTTTACCCAGCGGGGAGATAGCCTGGAGCTGGAAGAATTACTGTACTATAATGACCTGGCGGCACTGCCGTTGCGGGCCGAATTGGTAGTGCTGTCTGCCTGTGAAACCAGCCTGGGAACCTACGTGCCGGGCGAAACAACCCTGAGCCTGGCCACGGCATTCACGGCGGCTGGTGCGAGAAGTACATTGACCACGCTATGGCAGGTGGATGATGCGGCTACCCGCGACCTGATGGTTGCCTTTTACCGCGAACTCGCCGAGGGAAAAGAACGTAGTGAAGCACTTTCCAGCGCACAACTTGCCCAGCTGGAAAGCGGTGATTTTGCGCACCCATACTTCTGGTCGGCCATGACGCTCTACGGAGAGGCGGGGCCGATTGCTTTCTCTGGCGGCGGCTTTAATCTGGAATATTGGGTCGGAGCACTAACCGCCCTTCTGGTACTTGGGGGGCTTTTCTTTTGGGGAAGACGGAAGGAGTAGGCGCGGACGCGGGTGCAGAGGAAGGGTAAAGGAGCAAGGAGTGGACCATCGTTGAATGAATCGTATCGTCCAAGATTCGTCCGACCAAAAATTTCTACCTCAGGCTATATCGCCTTGAGAAATTTATTGTTCCGATGAACTTGTACTGATCGGCACCAGCCCGTGTGTATCACCAAATGCACGGACGAGCTGATTCTACCTGTCACAACTCCTTAACCAACATTCAGC
>ENA-ORXT01002742-ORXT01002742.1-marine-metagenome-genome-assembly--contig:-NODE-2742-length-20483-cov-22.223023_pt1 | contig 20483 bp, 13 predicted proteins | sample MGYA00237868_ERZ511482 | MGnify/ENA metagenome assembly ERZ511482
CTTTTTTCCGTCTAAGAATCCTTTGAAATCCTTATCCCGAATCGGGGTTCGGGACAGGCTGTGCTAAGGCTATGTGCAGCTTTCAAAAAATCCTTAGACAAAAAAAATATTTCGCATTATGGGACATCTTATTTAATTTCTTTCACTAATCATTTAACATTCATTAATAATAAAAAGAAAAAATTGTATTTTTGCACCTGCAAATTAATTGTTTGTAGAATATTTTCATTATTTTGTCAGAATTAATTTTATCAGTCGAAACAAAACCTTATCCTACATTGTAGTTTTAAATGAGAATACTTTCGATAAATGATGGATGATTAATTTAAAATATTCATTGTTCATTGTTCATATAATTTTCATGTTTAAAAATCTTAAATCGCTTTTTGTCGTTGAAGATGGAACGTCGGGCAACAAACCCAAACCTTCCCCTTCAAAAAAGAAGCCTGTAAAAAAAGACACCAAAGCGGAAACAGTAACTGAAAAACGTATTCCACCGTTGCCACCACGTACAAATACGATTGGGCAGGTGAGTGAAAAATTTACGACAACGCTCCTCAAGGCAATTGAGGCAAATAATATTGAGGGCTTTGACTATATCGAATTCAAACAAGCCATCAAAGGAACAGACGGTATGGGTATGAGCGAAGAAATGCGCTATAAATCAGCCTTTGCAGTCGCCAAAACAATAGGATTGACTTCCGATTACCTCATCAAAACAGCACAGGCTTATGTAACTGTACTCGAGAAAGAGGAGAAAAAATTTATGCGCACGGTAGACCGCCATATCAAGCAGCGCGTAGGGCAGCGAAAAGATACGCTCACTAAGCTCGAACAGACGATTGAGCAAAAAAATCAACAAATCGAAAGCCTCAAAAAAGAAATTGAAGAACACCAAAAATCACTCAGAAAAACAAAACAAGAAGTTTCCGGCGCACAAGAAAAAATCTTGGCTACTAAAAATGATTTCGAGGCTTCTTATATGCATATTCGCAAACAATTGGAAGACGATATTTCAAAAATGAAGCAATATTTGGTTAGTGATTAACCATTAATTCAATTTAGACTTAAACTTAATATTATTTTATATATGGAAATGCAAGATTTCAAACCCAAATCATTTTGGCAACGTCCCGAAGGAGTCACAGGGACAATATTCGCAGTAGGACTCGCAGCAGCCGTTGGTTATGGACTTTTTCTAATTATCCCGATGCTCGTTGCCGGATTGTTTAGTATTCTTCAATTAGCACTTTTGCTGATGGCACTTGGCGCACTCATTTACATGGTGCTTGACCCAAAGATGCGTTCACTTGTCAGCTATGGCTACAAAAGTGTCATGCGTTGGATTACAGGGATTTTTGTACAAATCGACCCGATTGGTATTCTACAATCTTATGTCGATGACCTGAAATCCAACCTTCGTCAGATGAATAAACAAATTGGTATGCTGCGTGGTCAAATGCACAAATTGAAAGAAACCATTAACACAAATCAAAAGCAAATCAAGGCAAATCTCAATCTCGCCAGCCGTGCCAAAGAAACCGACAAACGCGCTCAAATGGTCTTGAAATCGCGTAAAGCAGGACGTTTGAAAGAATCGAATGTGCGCTTAGAGGATTTGTATAAAAAAATGGAAGTTCTCTACCGTGTCCTCACACGTATGCACGAAAATTCGGAGATTATGCTCGAAGACGTGGTAGACCAAGTAGAAGTCAAAAAGCAAGAACGTAACGCCATTCGTGCCAGCCACTCTGCCATGCAATCTGCCCGTAACATCATCGCCGGAAACAACGACAAGCGCGTCATGTTCGATATGGCACTCGAAGCCGTAGCCGACGATGTGAGCCAGAAAATCGGCGAGATGGAACGCTTCATGGATATGTCGTCCAATTTCATGGATTCTATTGACCTGCAAAACGGTGTATTCGAAGAAGAAGGTTTGTCTATGCTCGAAAAATGGGAAAAAGAAGGCGAATCACTCATCTTAGGCGACGAAAAAGATATGCTTTTATTGGAAGCCAATAATGAAGAAGTAGTGCTTGACCTTGAAGCAGAACCACAACGAGTGAAAGAAAAAAATCACGCCAATCAGTACGACAACCTATTTGATTTTTAATTGAAAATCAAGTATAAGTGAAAGAAATTAAATAAATTGTTCTATAATGCGCCGTAATTTTTTCTTCTAAAGAATTCAAAAAATCGTTGCATAGCCATAGCTACGGAACTATTTTTTGTGTTTTTTAGAAGGGAAAGAACAAGTATAATGGGGCAAGTTATTTATTTTCTTTCATTAAATATACGCAGCCGTTTTTGATTATTTTTTTGAAATAATTAAAAACGGCTGTTTTGAAATATAAATTAAAACGACTCTTTCACTAGTGAAAGAAATTAAATAAGATGTCCCATAATGCGAAGTATTTTTTCTGTCTAAGTATTTTTTGAAAGCCGCACATAGCCTTAGCTACGTAAGGATTTTAAAGGATTCTTAGACGGAAAAAAGACGAGTATAATGGCACATGTTATTTAATTTCTTTCACTAAAGCAATACAACAATTTAACAATACAACTATATCATTCCTCTCGCTTTCAGTTCCAAATATTTATTCACCGTATTCACCGATAATTCCTCCGGGCGTGTCAAAATAGTTTGAATACCATACTTGCGTAAGGTGCTGACGATTTGCCGTTTTTCGGTCATCATACCTCGCGCAACCGTCTGAATATAAATACTTTCGGTGTCTTTGGCTTCGCCTTCTACGAAGTCCGCGATTTCGGTATTTTCAAAGAAAACGACAACCAAAAGATGCAGTCGATTTATTTTCCGCAAGATAGGCAAAACACGCTCCATCGCATACATACTTTCAAAATTTGTGTACAACAAAACAAGGCTGCGACCCTTGATGATGCTGCGCGAAGCATAGTAAAGCAATTCGTAATTGGCTTCAAAATGGCGTTCTTTTTCGTTGTAAAGAGCGTTCATGATTTTGCGAAGTTGGGCGGCATTGCGCTCGGCGCGGATGACCGTTCCCATCTTGTCGGAGAAGGTAATCAAGCCCGCTTTGTCGTGTTTTTGCAGCGCGATATTTGCCATGACCAAGCCCGTATTGATGGCATAGTCGAGCAAGTTCATCCCTTCAAAGGGCATCTTCATGGTGCGGCTTTTGTCGATGACGACATAGACCTGTTGGGCGCGTTCATCTTCGTATTGATTGACCATGAGTTCGCCTTGTCTGCCAGTGGCTTTCCAGTTGACACTGCGGTAGTCGTCGCCTTTGACGTAGTTTTTAATTTGCTCAAATTCGTAGCTGTGCCCCAAGCGGCGTATCTTTTTTATCCCTTGAAAATGCGAAATTTTCTGCATCGCCTTCAACTCAAATTGCTTCATTTGAATGATGGATGGATAGACAGGAACGGTCTGTGGTTCAGCGATTTGGAAGCGACGTTGAACTAAGCCGATTTGAGTATTGGCGAAGATATTGGTATGTCCAAACTCGTACTCGCCACGCTTGACCGGACGCAAATGGTAGGTGCTAATTCGTTTTTCTTTTTTGGGTAAAAATAAATTTAACGAAAAATTGCGTTCCTGAAATTGCTCTGGCAATTCGTCGATGACCGTGAGGTGCATAGGTAGGTTGGACGTACTTTCGAGGCTCAATTTAATCGGATTTTCATCGCCCAATGAAAATACTTTTGGGACTTTCCGCTCGCCCTGCACCTCGAAATTTCGATTGAATAATAAAGCAATATCTATCAAAAAAATAACAAGGGCAAGCACCAATATTGTTTGCACCACAGGAAACAGAAATTGCGCCGCAAAGCTGAGGCAAAACAAGACTATTATCCCTCCGAAAAGAAGGAAAAAGCGGTTGGTGAGGTGTAAGTCGCGGATTAATTTTATCATGGTGTTTTTTTGTAAAGATACGAGTTTTTTGATATTTTATCCGATTATTTTCTTGACTTTTGTACTTGTAATATATAGAAATATTTCTTAACTTTGTATTCGTTATTTAATTTTGAAGGGGCTTGCTACTTTGGTGATTTTTTAATATTGTTTACAACCTTTTAATAATGATACCGAGCGTTTGGAGTATTCAGGCAATTGGGAACAATAAATTAGCCATTTTATGCTGCCCTTTTTCCTTCTAAGAAACCTTCAAACCCCGATAGCTATCGTGGGTACGTAGCTTGGCTATGTGCGGTTTTTGAAGATTCCCTAGAAGGTTCTGCTGAAATAAGGATATTTTAAATTATTTTATAATAAAAAATATTTATAAATAATTCATTTTTAATAATAAATAAATTACAAAATAATTTTAATTAATTACAAAATGGCTATATTTCAGTGCGACCTTAGAAGAAAAAGTTACGGCGCATTATGGAACAATTTATTTAATTTCTTTCACTAAAGGGATTTATTATTATCTGTTAATCATTATCCGTTATACATTATCGACTTGCCCGTTTTCCAACATATACTACAACCATAAATAGCATCAATATTGACAACCACCACCAATTCGAAGTACGGCTAAATTTTACGGCTTGCATATCGCCCGAAGGTACGAAGCCTGCCCAATGTGCGGGGTTTAGTCGATCGGACGATGCTTCGTTGAGGTAAATAAGCTGGGCGGTTTGGAGGGCTTTGTCTTTGGTCATGCCTTGTTGGAGTTGTTCTAAAAAAGTGTTCATCATGATGGCTGTACTCGCGTCCGGCACTTCCCACAGGCTCATCAGCAAACTCGGACATCCGGCATAGGTAAATGCTCGCGAAAGACTCATGACGCCTTCGCCTTTTTTGATTTCGCCTGTGCCGGTATTGCAGGCACTGAGGATGGCGAGGTCGGCATTTAGGCGGGTGTTGTAGAGGTCGGCGGCGTGGAGGGGTTCGTTGTTGGCAAAAATCAGGTTGGAATATAAGGGGTTTTCATCGTCCAATAAACCATGCATAGCAAGGTGAAGGATTTGGAATTGACATGCCCTGTCTATAAACTGTTTTTTGGTAGCTTTATCAGCAAGAAAGGGTTCACATTTGAATCTTGTGGCTTGTCGTTCGACATTTGCATACGCATCGGGCAAGTCCAGTTGTTTATCTCTTTCGTAATTGTATTTTGGCGCAAAACCTCCATATAAATAGGCAGCTTTTTGTCTATCTTGGTTTTGGTTTTCAATGAGTAAAGTGGTAGAATAGGTATAACTGACGGATTTTTCTTTGAGTAAATAAGGTAAATTCCGATAGTTGCAATTTGAAGGAACGGTATCAATAAGCAATCCGAATGATAGGTAATTGAGTTGTGCGTCGGGGATGATTTGTAGGCGTTTTACATTGATTTTCAGGCTATTGAGAGGTTCTTTGAGTAGCCATTGATAGAGTTGGTGGGCATCACTTGTAAATAATTCAATATAGCGATGACATGTTTTGTCAATTATTGATTGACGAAATTCATTGAGTATTTCGTCCCACTCTTCAGGTTTATCTAAGCGATGCAGACGTGCGTTATTTTTTTCAATTGTCAAAACATAAACGCTACTGTCACCGACAAAATATTCTAATAGAGCAGTTTCACTATCCAAGTAATTTTGTGCGTCTTTTAGTGTGGTGGTGTTTTGTTTGTATTTAAAATTGTAATATTCGGGGTGGTTGTTTTCTAAGTTTTTGATGTGTCGGGCGTATTTCTCTTTTAACTCTGATCGTATATTTTTAATGCGTTGTTTTACCTGTTCTTGTTTTGCATCATAGAGTTGTTTTTCGTAATTGGTGATACTGATACGCAGATATTCTTCTCGTTTTAAAAGGCTATCTGGTAGTCCGGCGTATTGTAAAGCACCTTTCTCATTGATGGCTTGCATGAGTACAGTTGCTTTGTTTTTTTCCATGAAACGATAGGCGGTTTCGGGCGTTTTTTGTTGGGTTTGTTGTACTTGGTAAGCGACTGTTAAGGCATTTTCTATCAAAGGCACTATCGTTTCTGCATGAAATAGTCTGGATTGCTGTGTGTTGATTTGTTGTTGAAGTTTATCGTGGAAATCAAAGGCGGTGTTGTAGGTTTTTTCAGCTAAATCAAGGTATCTTTTATTATTTTTCTTGTCTTTTTTATAAATTTTGAATGATAGTTCTGCTTTTTGATGAAGTACGCGAATTAACTGTGTTATTGAGAAAACATATAGACTGTCATTGAGTATTGGATTTTGGGTAATGTCAGGAGTTCGGAAGTTATTGGTGAGATTGATACTAGCTTGTTGGTAATTATCAAATGCTTTATTAAAGTCACCTAAGCCTTCATAATTTTCTGCGAGATTTTCATAGTTCACTGCAAAATCTTTATGAAAATCCACGTTTTTATGAAAACTCTTTTTAAGTTTCAGAGAACGGTTTAGCGTATCTATTGCTTTGGAATATTCTTTTTTTGCGTAAAAAACGGTTGCAATATTATTGAGGGTGCGGGCATAGTCAATCAGATTTGTTTTCGCATAAAGCTCCAATGCATCTTTGTAGGCTGCAATAGCTTCATCATAGCGTCCAAGCCACATCAGGGCATTTCCTTTGGTATTGTAAGCCCTTGCCATATTTGCCCTGAGATTATAAGAGACAATAGCTTTGTCTGCTTGTTCTATTGCCTTTGTTAAATTTAAGGAATCTCGTGTTTTGATTAATACATCAGACAAAACATTATGAGCATCGCCTTTGGTGTCAGAGCTTGCCAATGTTATAGCTTTTTCTGCTGCTGCTATAGCTTTTTCATATTCTCCAAGTTCGCTGTATGCTCTGCTAAGATAGTCATATGTTGAAGACTGTATTTTAAGTCTATCATCATGTTCATGTGCTTTTAAGATAGCCTCAATCCCTTGTTCATAATATCCTGCTTCAATGTAGGCATATCCCAAATTCCGATATGCTTTTCCAAGCAAGCCATCATCATGCTGCTCTCTTATATCAATTGCTTTTTTATCATGGTAAATCGCTTTTATGAAGTCATCTTCTTTATTATGATAATATCTCCCCAATTGATAATAGCAGCAAGCTAAAAACAGCTTTTTATCCTTATCATCCTTAATCGTGTCGGCAGCATTAATCATTGCTAATACTGCCACTACAGAGAACTCGCTATCCGTACCGCATTGAACTTTTCCTTGTTCTGTATAACAGAATTCAATGGGAGATTGAGCATATAAATTGCCCGAGAACATGCAAATAATAAACAGAAACCAACGCATATTATTTATTTTTAAAGTAATATACATTAATTTCTGTTTATTTTTAATTTATCGGAAAATTTGTACTCATATTTTCCGAAACTGCTTTAGTTAGTGAAAGAAAATAAATAACTTGCCCCATTATGCTTGTTCTTTTCCCTTCTAAAGAATTACGGCGCATTATGGAACAATTTATTTAATTTCTTTCACTTAGGGATGAAAAAATAATAAACACTACATCTTGACTTGTTCTTTTTCCTTTACACTTCACCAAATTCTCCTTAAATAACCCGTTATTCGCGTCAAATTTGGCTCGTGTAAAGAAAAAATAACGGCGTGAAGATGTAACGTTTATTATCTTTTCATCCCTTAGTGAAAGAAAATAAATAACTTCTTCATTTGGGGTAGATTATTTTCTTCCTCTTCCTTTAATATACTGACCACTGGATTTGTCAAAAAACCAAACAATTTTAAAAGAGCTAAGTTGAGAAAGCTAAAATTTATACTGAGTCACTCCTTAGATTCAATCTAAATAAGCCTATGTAGCCCTCATTTTGAGCAAATCTCAACTCCCTGTGTTATCTTTGTACCTGAATAAAAGGTTTTTAATTTCAAAAAATAAAAATAAAGTTCTAATCTAAATGCGAGTAATACTCGTATTTAATATAGAATTTCTGACTTGGAATTTCTCAAATTTGACTTTGTTGCGTGCTGAAAAATTACAGAATATTAACGGTTACACATAAGACCACCAATACGGAGGATATTGCGGATTTTATTGTCCCTACGGATGATAAAAAAGTGCTGGCAGAACGCCTCACTTTGCTCCGGGATAAATACGGTATGAGTGAGTTGATGTATTTGGCAACTTGCAACCGGGTCCTGTTTTTCTTTACCGGAAAACCCCATGTTGATGCGCCTTTTATTAAAGATTTTTTCCAATCTGTTAATCCTAATCTCGCCCAACGCGATAGTGACTATATTTCCAATAATGTTCAATTTTTAGATAATAGTGCTGCCATTCATCATCTTTATGAAATTGCCGCTTCGGTAGATTCTATGGTGGTGGGCGAGCGCGAGATTTTCAGACAACTTCGCGAAGCTTACGAAGAATGTCGCACTTATGGATTGATTGGTGACAACATTCGTATAGCGATGCGAACCGTTGTAGAGGTAGCGAAAGAGGTGTACGTAAAGACACGTATCGGTGAGAAATCAATTTCGGTGGTGTCTTTGGCTTTTCGCAAATTGCAGGAAAATCGCGTCCCAAAATCTGCGCGTTTTATGCTCGTAGGCGCAGGTAAGACGAATCAGTTGTTTGCAAAATTTATGCTCAAAAATGGCTATACTAATGCCGTGGTTTTCAATCGTACTATAAAAAAAGCCGAAGCTATATCGAATGAACTTTATGGCGAGGCTTATTTGTTGAGCAAATTGGGTGATATTAGACCTGATTTTGATGTGATGGTGGTGTGTACGGGAGCGGTTGAGCCGATTATTACGCAGGATTTGTATGAGAAAATAATTGGTGAAGATGGACGACAGCGCATTGTGATTGACCTTTCTTTGCCGAATAATGTGAGTCGCGATGTAGTCGAAAATTTTGACCTCGAATATATTGATTTAGAGAAATTGCGCCTCTTGGCGAAAGAAAATATGGCATTCAGAATGGTTGAAGTCGAAAAAGCTCGCAAGCTGATTACCAAACGTGTCGAAGAATTTAAAATGCGCTTCCGCCAACGCCAAATCGAACGCGCAATGAGCGATATACCAACCCAAATCAAAGCTATTAAATCGCATGCCGTCAATCAGGTTTTTAAAAATGAACTTGATAAACTGGATCCCGAAGCTCGCGAACTCGTTGACCGTATGATGCTTTATATGGAAAAACGCTGTATTGGTATTCCTATGGTTGCGGTAAAAGATGCTTATCGTAAGCTGCACCATCAGGCGGGAGTGGATGCTAAGTCTGGCAAGAAAAAGTCTTAATCTTTCAGAAGCTGGCTCACCAAATCGTCAAATTCTGTAAAATACGTTCGCAATCTGGTAGCATTCAACATTTCTAACAAAGCCGTTCCGTCTTTGACTTTGTGGTATTTTCCTTTTCCTGTTTTCTTGGTGGCTTCTTGGAGTTTTTCTGTGGGCTTTACAATTTCTTTGGCAGGTCTTTTGGGGAGTTTGAGTGTTTCGCCATAATACTTTTCTATGATTTCAGGTTGGGAAATAAACCATGCTTCCATTTCTTGTATCATAAAAAACACTGCGGCTTCTTCGTTTTTCAAACCGTTGTCAATCAACTCTTTATCTTTTTTAATTTCAGAATTATCTAAATCAATGAGTAAGTAGGTGAGTTCGCTGAGGCGTTTGCCTTTGAACTTTTTTATGGCTTGGTGCTTACCATCTCCCATAATAATTCTGATGCGTTGATTGCCAAGTATTTGCCGAAACAACTTAGGGAAGAGGAAGAAAATAATCTACCCCAAATGAAGAAGTTATTTTTTTTATATGTTTGGCTAAATTTGACGCGCATAGCCGAGCTACGTAAGGAAGATTTAGTGAAACATATAAGAAAAAGAACAATTCAGACGGGTAGAGTATTTTTTTCATCTTCCCTTATTGAAACCCTGACTAAGTGAACCGTTTGAACGGTCACTTGTGCCTTCGATAATGAGTATTTTCTTTTGCATGAATCGTGATTTTTGAGATTTTTACCAACGCTTGCCACCCAAATCGCCGGCTCGCCACATATTGCCCGGACTAAATTCTTCGTACCAACCTTCAAAATCTGCTTCGTGATAGGTTTTTACAGTTGTTGTGTTGTCTATTTCTTTTTCAAATACTCTTACATTTTCTACATTAAAATTATTTAGGACATTTTCGGAGTGTGTGGCAATCAAGAAGCAAGTCTCTCCCGAAGCCTCCTGCATGGCGCGTGAAATGTTGTAAATCATATCGGGGTGTAGTCCGACTTCCGGCTCATCAATGCATACCAAACTACCACGATTGGGGTTGAGTAAAATTGCCAGCAGACATAGGTAACGCAGCGTTCCGTCAGATACATGCGTGATATGTACGGCACTGTCCAATCCCTGTTCGCTCAACATCAATTCAAACTGACCACTGCCCATAAAATTAAAGTCAAAGCCTTCAAACATCTCATTAACATCTTTTAATTTTTCCAATATCAGACGGTAATTTTTTTTATGATTTATTTTTATAAAATTAATAATTTGCGGTAGGTTGCGACCATCCGGTAAGAGACGTTTGACGCTTGAAGTAGCACTCATAGCACGTCTCAATTTGCTGTTTGGGCTGGTATCAATATAGTCGTATATCGAAATATCTTTAATGGCATTTTTGATGGCGATGAGGTGGGAATATCTGTCAGTATCAAAATCTGACATACTTGAGAGAATTAATTCGTGGGTATTTTCTTCGTCATAATCCACCTCACTTCCATGCCCATTTTCCATGGTAGTTATTTCTACTTCACCATTATTAAAATTTAAATAAGTATATCCGTCAAAAGTCCTGATATTTTCATAAATATAATAATTGTCGGTAGAAGGTTTTTTTATTAAATAAATTTTATAAATAATATCATGTTCAAATTCCATTAGACCATTCGCATAAGCCGTCAATACATCTTTATCCAAAGTAAATTCAAGTCCAATCGGGATGTTTTCATCGCTATCAGTCTCCGCTTTACAATAAATATTATCAAAACCACCCCATTGATTCACGATTAATTCAAAAAGTGCTGCGCCATTGGCATTTCCCTCTACACCAACCTTTAGTAATCGTATGGCTTTTAGGAGGTTAGATTTGCCCGAACCATTGACACCAACCAATAGATTGACCTGCTTATCCAATTCGATAAGTTCATTTTTAAAACTAAAAAAATTGTTTAATCTTATGGATTTTATCATTTGAAAAATTTTGGGAAAGATAGCGATTTTACGCAAATAAAGCACCAACGTACCCACAAAAAAAAGAGGTCACTCGCAAAGCAAGCAACCTCTTTTCACATAAGGACGTGTCGGGGTGTAAATTCCAAAATCCAAGTATCAAATTCCAAGCGCATTATTTTTACTTTTTGGAATTTGGTGTTTAGTGTTTGGAATTTTCCCATCTACTTTTTCACAAATTTTCGCGTAGCTATATGCTCGCCTACCTGTACATGTACGAGGTAAATGCCTTGCGGCAATTGCGCCACTTCGAGTTCTACGCTGCGTTCTGTTTGTGGATTGAAAGGCGTTTGCGAATATACTTTTCCTGAAATATCAAACAAGCTAATCATGCCTTGCGCCGTATTCGCTTCGTTCATTTGAATATCGACATTGACCTCATAAACAGCCGGATTTGGATATAGCGTAATGTTCTGAATCATAGCTATTTCTACGCGCTCTTGCGCTTCGTTTTCGCGGTCATCTACCGCGGTTTCTTCGTCGGGTTGCTGTACCAAATTTTCGCCTGAATACTCATATTCGATGCGGAGTAATGGTGCTTTTTCTGGTGAGCCATTATAAGATGTGGCTACCTTTCTGCCACCGCCTTCGATGATAATCGTAATTGCTGTACCAAGTCCTTCCCAGTCTCCTCTATCGACCAATTCTTGAATAACTGCGGCGATATTCGCAGTGCGTTGTTTTGCACCCGATTCGCCTATACTGTCCCAACTTGGTGGCGTCCATGCTGCTACGGCTTGTGTTTTTGTTCGATTGGAAAGGTTATATTTTTGGTTGATAAAAGGAGCAGAATCGTTGGTATTTTCTGCTCTGATGAGCTTATTGCCATTTGTGTTGCGGGCTTCATCTGTCGTAAATTGTACGTAGGCATTGGTAATCACCGCACCCGGTGGCAAAAAGACATCCATAAACCTCAATCCTATCACCTGATTGCCCGTGTAGCTGCGGTCATAAACCAATTCGAGGTCAGAGCTATTGAGGTACATATTGCCATTTTTTCCATTTTCTTCTACATCATCATCGCCTGCTGCAATTCTACCTTGATAGACAAAACCTTGATCACCTTGGCCTAAACAAATACAGTTTCCGTCTTCTTGGTCGTTCACTGTATTAGGATTGCCATCATCACAAGGTGTACCTTCCGACAAACAAACACCTGCACAATTACAATTTCCATCTTCTACATCATTATGGGTTGTTGGGTCGTCATCGTTGCAAGCTGTACCTTGTGAATCGCACTGCGGAACAGGCGTTCCTGCGCAAACACAATTTCCATCTTCTATATCATTTTCAGTCTCAGTATCACCGTCATTACAGGCGGTTCCGGCTGCGAGGCAATCTTCTACATTGTATGTAATCGTCAATTTTGGTGCTTGTACTGTGCCGCCGCCATCGAAAGATTCTGCTACACGCTTGCCTGACCCTGTGATGATGATACCGATATTTGAATTGGTATTAAAGCCGCTTCTATTAACAATTTCTTGTATAACAGACTTAATTTCAGGAGTTCGTTGTATGTTGCTACTTTGCCCGGCATTATTCCATGTGGATACCTGCCACGAGACTTGTGCGCTTGTAGCGGATCGACTGCTGATATTATTATTGACAGAAGTAAAACCAGATGCGCTATTTGTGTCCTGCCCACTAATAATCAAATTTGTGGTTTCCGAAGTCGTTTCGTCTGCTGTAAATTGAAGTTTTGCTGTTATAATATCTGCGCCTTGCGGAATATTTAGCCCACGAAATACGATACCCACTTTTTGAGTAGTGTTTTCTTGTACCAATTCGAGGTCGGTACTATTGAGACTCATCGTACCATTGGCAGCTTCTTCTGCATCGTCATTGCTTGTACTGATAGTAGATGTTACGGTAAAATCTCCGTTTGGTGGTGGAGGTGGCGGCAATTCATCGGAGGTAAATGACCACATATCAGACCATTCGCCGCCCGAACCGACTCTCCAGCAGTAGTCGGTATTTGCATCCAAGATACCATTAGGGATTGAAAAACTATTAGCACCCGAAGTTGCAGTATATATGAGTGTGCCTTGCGTTTGACTGCTTGGATTCAATTGAAGCGTAGGGTTCTCGAAGATATACAGTAGATTAGGCTCACTGACTACGTAAATCGTACCGTTATCATCCATCGTGATGCCCTCATGTTGTTTGTTGAGTGGCAAATTGAGCGTACTGTACAATCCGCAATTATTATCAATTTCTACCACTTTGCTACTTTCGTCGCTCAAAATCAGCATTTTATCACTGACATTTATGTTATCCAAACCTGTTGGAATTGTGAGGTGAAAAATATCTGAGACATCCGTCATCCCAAATGAATTGGCTTGGATATTACAAGTATTCAGAAAAGTAGGTGTAGTTGCTGTACCATTATATCGGTACAAGGTTCTGCTATTTTTTTCTTTTACTACGTAGTAATCGCCTGTATTAGTGTTTAGTGAAACCCCTTCCAAGCCCTCATTATTTGATATACCGGGGATTTGTGTATAATTCATATTGTTGAGGTTAATTGAAGATGTATTTGCATATATGCTAATGTATAATATTCTGCCCAGTCGCTCTTCTGAAATAGCAAAAGAATTGCCGCCTACGTGTGCGATACCTTCTGGGTCATTAAATCCATTCAAAATAATGCTGCGAATAAAACTACCACTAAGTGTAGTTTCAACGATTTCTGAATTTTTATTCGTAATCATAAAAAGCGTACCCGTCAGCGGATTGTATGTCACACCGGATAGGTCAGCAGAAATGTTACCGACCTGAATCGGTCCTGCGGTTTGCTGATAACCATTTAGGTTGATACTGTTGGGCGTGGAGATGTTTTCGCTACAGTTTTCGTAAATTTCGATAGCTACCGTACTTGATGTACCTCCCCATTGCAATTGAATGGGAGCCGTAATGCCGGTTGCACCATCTACAGGTGCAATAAGGGTGGGCGGAGCAAAAAATTTGTGGCTGTGATTGGGGTTTGCTTTGAGGTTGCCGAGTAGCAGGGACATCAACACGGCGAAAGTAAGTAGTTGTTTTTTGTTAAACATTGCTTGACTGTTTTGTACTTGATGAAATTATGGTCTTCATTTGCGGGACAGCAATAGAAGCCATGATATTTGTATTTCTCAGTCACAAAGTGTCTTTTTATGCAATGCTTGTGATGTACTATTTCATGTTAGAAGTGACTGCTATATCGGCTATATTATATATATTTCTATTACATCACCTCTTTTAGATTATTTTAATTGATCATAGTTGCTAAGTTAATATACAGCTTACTCCTCTCCAAATTGAGATGTCTTTTCGACTTTTAAAAACAATAAAATATTAATTTACAACTAATTAAAAATGTAAAAATTTTTACATAAAATATTAAATTTGTTCATTCTATATATTTTTAACGTCAATTAATACGTAAAAAAATGCACATGTTTATATTTTAAAATAGAAAATAAATTCAGTGAAAATATTAAGATTTGTGACAATCAAAATGAGTCTTTGTTCGTTCTATTTCTAATGTTTTCAACTTTTAGAAGTGTTACTTTCTTGTTTTTACGAGGGAATGATAAAACTTTTGATTAAAATATTGGCAGATAAGGGAGGACGAAAAAATAAGCTACCCCAAATGAAGCAGTTATTATTTTTATATGTTTAGTGAAATAAATTAAATAAATTTGACGCATTCCGAATGCTTTCGGGGTAAGGAGAATTTGGTAAAGTATAGAGGAAAAAGAACAAGTCAAGATGTAGTGTGCATTGTTTTTTCATCCCTTAATCCCTATCTTTGCCTTTCGTTTTTTATAGATATGATAAAATTTGACCGTTTTACACTCCATAATGGTTTGCGTGTACTCGTGCACGAAGATAAAAGTACACCGATGGCAGCCGTTAATTTGCTGTACAAAGTTGGTGCGAAATACGAATCACCGGACAAAACAGGTTTTGCACATTTGTTTGAACACCTTATGTTTGCCGGTTCGAAAAATGTTGAAAATTTCGACGAACCGCTTCAGTGGGCGGGTGGAGATAGTAATGCTTTTACGAATAGTGATGTGACGAGCTTTTATGCTACAGTACCTGCACAAAATCTCGAAACCGTTTTTTGGCTCGAATCTGACCGAATGGTCAATCTGAATATCAATGCCAAATCGCTCGAAGTGCAACGCAAAGTTGTACTGGAAGAATTTAAGGAAACTTGCCTCAATCAACCTTATGGCGATGTGTGGCATCACTTGGTTGGTTTGGCTTATAAGGTGCATCCTTATCGTTGGCCTACTATTGGTCTTACGCCCGAACACGTTGAAAGTGCGACACTTAGCGATGTTCACGATTTTTTCCGTCATTATTATCATCCCGGCAATGCTATACTTGTGGTATCGGGTAATGTAACATTGGCGCATGTCCGCGAATTGGTAGAAAAGTGGTTTGGTGATATTGCTGCGCATCCACTGCCAGAAATTCGGATTCCTTCCGAACCAAAACAACATACTCAACAAATCAATCGTGTCAGTGCCAGTGTTCCAAATAATGCTTTATATATGGCGTTTCATATGGACGGGCGTTGTTATCCGAGCTATTATACTTCAGATTTATTGTCAGATGTACTGAGTCGTGGGCGCAGTTCTCGCCTTTATCAACGATTGCTGAAAGACCGACGATTGTTTTCTGAAATCGATGCTTATGTTACGGGCAATACTGATCCGGGTTTATTTGTCGTAGAAGGCAAACCGGCAGAGGGGGTTTCGCTCGAAACTGCCGAAAAAGCAATTTGGGAAGAATTGGATTTGCTGAAAACTGATTTGACGGAAAAACGCGAATTGCAAAAAATAAAAAATAAGGTTGAAAGTTCACTGGTGTTTTCGGAAACGAATATTCTGACGAAAGCTATCAATCTCGCTATATTTGAAGCACAGGATAATGCAGATTTGATAAATAACGAAGCCGAACTGTATCGAAATATTAACGCCGAAGACCTTCGCTCACAAGCACAATGCCTTTTCAAGAAGGAGAATTGTTCTGAATTGTTTTATATGGCAAGGAAGTAGTAACCGGACTTTGGACATTGGGTAATTAGGGAACTGGGTAATTAGGTTAATCGCTCATTATCAATAATTTACATTGATTTGCACAGGGGAACGAAAAGTCGTTTTTATAATATGTTTTTAAAGTTGAAGGGAAAGCGTGAGTCGGCGGACATTTTGAAAATGTCAGGTGACAGTATTTGCTCACTATTCAATGACAATCGATTATTTACAAAGTAGAAATTATTTAATTTATTTAAATATATCTCGCCTGACATTTTGAAAATGTCCGCCGAGTAGGCTTTCTTTGAAACTTAAAAATTAATATATTACGCATTATGAAAACGACTTTTCGTTCGCCCTGTTGATTTACATTTTATTACACTTTATTTCAAGTTAAATTAATTTAAAACGGAATTGGCATTAATTGGGCAGCACTGTTAAGTGCAAAATATCGGTAGCTTTTTTGGGATGAAAATTTGTTTTGAGTGCCTTTAGGTACTCCATATTACGAACTTAAAGGCTCGTTTGACGTATTTTTATTGAAAAATTCTATCAATATTCGACCTCTAACGAGGTCATATAACATTTTTCCTAATTAATGGTCAATTCCAATTATTTATAAATCGAGGCACTAAGTACTTGCGTTAGACTTAATCTTTTCCGATAGTTATCGGGGTAAACTTAAACTTAACTAAGATAGCATGAGAAGAAGCATCATTCAGATAACACTTTTGGTCTTGAGTATACTTTTGTTCGTACCAACTGCTCAAGCACAAACCGACAAACTCAAAAAAGCAGACAAGTATTACGAGTTATATGCCTTTCGGCAGGCGATTCAGCTCTATGAAGATGTGTTGAGAAATAATCCGACCAACTACGATGCAGCCTCTCGGCTGGCAGAGTGTTATCGGCAGATTGGAAATGTGAGCAAAGCTCGTGAGAACTATGCACGAGCGATTCAGAACCCTAACGGTGACCCCGTAGATATTTTTTATTACGCCCAAGCATTGCGTTCTGAAGGACGATATAATGAGGCGAAAGCCCGCTTTCTCGAATACGCTAAAAGCGAACCGGCACTTGGCAGTCACTACGCTCGTAGCTGCGACTATGCCCTCAATAATGCTGCTGGAGAGTCTCAATTTGGCGTAAGTTCCGTCAGTAATATCAATAGCGTAGCCGCCGATTTTGGACCAGCTTTTTATAATAACCAACTCATGTTTTCGACCTTTCGCAAAGGAAATAACAACGATAATGATGCTTTCAACCAGCTCTATATTTCCATGCGTTCGGGTACACAACTCGCGCTACCACAGCCACTTCGCAAAGATTTTCAAGCAATTATGAACGAAGGCAGCCCCTCATTCACCCAAAACGGCAGAAGAGTGGCTTATGTCAAAAATAATAATAATTTCACCAATGGCGTCATTCCACTCATGGGGAGTGGTGCCAAATTGGATATTTATTTGGCGGACGCACTTTCGCAAAGTGACTGGCAAAACCCCGAACCTTTCCCCTACAATGGACGGAAATATTCCAACGGCTACCCCTACCTCACGCCCGAGGGCAACACACTTTATTTTGCCTCAGATGTACCGGGTGGTTATGGCGGATTTGATATTTATAAATGTGAAAAAATTGGTACAGACTGGTCTGAACCCGTCAATCTCGGCGAACAAATTAATACGGGCGGCGACGAAATTAGCCCTTATCTCGTAGGTACGACCCTCTATTTCTCTTCCAATTGGCATGACGGCTACGGCGGTTTGGATGTATTTAAAAGTGTAAATATCAATAAAGAATGGAAACAAGCCGTCAACATGGGCAGAGGCATCAATTCGCCTCGCGACGATTATGATTTTATTTACAAACCCTACGAAAAAATCGCTTATTTCACCTCCAATCGTGCCGGTGGGCGCGGTTATGACGATATTTATAAAGCCCTCGCGGGTGCTTCAACTCCACCTCCGACCACAGGCACAATACCTGTTACGACTGTTCCAACACCAACGACGACCATCCCCACAACCACCATTCCATCTAACCCCACGACCACCATTCCATCTAACCCAACGACCACTACACCAGGCATCGCACCCGACAGAATGGCACTCACCATCATAGACGAGGAGACTAAACAGCCAGTTGATGGCGTACAAATCAACCTCACCGCCTGCGGTGGAAGAGTCTACACAACCGATATAAACGGTGTTGCGATATTAGAAAAATTCACCGAAGATTGTAGCATCCGAATCAGCAAAAGCGGCTACGGAGAAAGCATACATCGCTTCCCTATGCTTGCCAAGTTACAAATCTCCATAATACCACTCGAAGGCGCATTCACGGGCATCGTCATGGATTCGGAATCAGAGCAAAGGCTACCGGGCGTTCTCGTTTTGGCAACCAATCGAAGCACTCAAAGTAGCGCGAAAGCTACCACTGACGCCAGAGGTCGCTACGCACTCCAACTCGAACCCAATGCCAAATACATTTTGAGCTATTCCAAAACGGGCTATATCAGCAATGCTCGCAGCCTCGATACAAAAAGCCAAGGCATTAACCTCGGCTTTCACGAAATGGAAGTTTCACCATACTTTAACCCCGGAAATGTAGTCGTCGTACCTACGCCACAGCCCCAACCTTCACAACCGCAGCCGACACCACCGCCCGTTATAGTATCGCCGCCTCCGGTAGTCATTCAGCCTACAACCACTCCGCCTGCTACTTCTACGAGTAGCGGTTACGAAGTCCAAATCGGTGCATTTTCTTCCCCACGCGCTGGTCAATTTCGAAGCCTTGAAAGCCTCGGCAGCGTATATTATGACTTAAAAAACGGTTTGGCAGTCTATAAAGTTGGCAAATTTGCGACCTATCCAGACGCCGAACGTGCGCGAACCATCGTACGCAATAGCGGCTATCCAGACGCCTTTGTCCGCCGTACATCGCGCAGCGTACCTACTTATACGCCGCCTACGTCTGTGCCGACTACACCTGCCGCTACACCCACAAGCGGAACGGTTTACAAAATTCAACTCGGCGCATTCCGCAACCCCAATACTGCCGGATTCAATCCCAACCTCAAAAATTACGGAACCATACAGCAAATCACTCGTGCCGACGGTATTACCGTCTTTTTATTGGGCGATTTTTATACTATGTCCGAAGCCACTGCCGCACAGGAAAACGCCAAAAGCCTCGGTGTTAGTCAGGCTTTTATTGTCAAATATCGCAATGGTGTGAAAGTGAAATGATGGTGAATGGACGCTTGATGACAGGCGGATGTTTTACTGACGATATGTAAAATTAAAATTGCAGGCGCATTAAAAGCGTCTGCAATTTTTTGTGAAATATGCAGAGTCACGCCCCATTTGGCGACTATCTTGGGTCGAAGTGCCAATAGCTATCGGCGTTCACCGTCCACCGTTTATTAATTTAACAAAATCTTAATAGCAAATTTTCCTAATTTTTGTTTAAATTTGTGGTTGTTCTAAACAATTCCGTGTAAGGATTCATTCTATTTTAGATAAAAATATAAATTTATACAAATGAAAAAAATAGCAACATATTTCAATCTCGCCTTGCTCATTGGTACAATGGCATTCGCAATCACTTCCTGCAAATCAGATAAAACAGCAGAAGCCGATGCACAAATCACTACGACAACTAAAACAGTAGCCCCTACCAAAACGGCATCTAATCAACTGACTGCCGAGCAACGTCAGGCGCAAGCCAACGCACAACGTAAGGTACAACAACAAAGAAAATCCAAAAGCTACGAACCAAAAGTTCCCGGCGGGAAAATCAACTGGGTATCTTTCGAGCAAGCTGAAAAAGCAATAGCAAACAAGCCTAAAAAAGTATTTGTCGATGTATATACCGAATGGTGTGGCTGGTGCAAAAGATTGGATGCAGCTACATTTGCTGACAAGCGCGTAGCTGATTATATGAACGAAAATTATTATGCAGTAAAGTTTGACGCTCAACATCCAGGAGCTATAAAAGTAGGCGGCAAACAATACGCAAACCCAAGATTCGACGCTTCCAAGCCAAAAAGAGCGCGTAATGCAACACACGAATTGGCACAAAAGTATGGTGCAAGAAGCTACCCAACAGTGCTTTTTCTTAATGAGAAATTGGACTTGATACAAGCAGTTCCGGGCTACCGCGATGCAGATGGTTTTTTACCTATCTTGGAACAATTTAATAAAATGTAATTTTTGTTCCTGATACTAAGTACACTGTTTCACAAATTTATTTACTTTTTTGAGTATTTCTTTTAAAATGACTCTTCACCAAA
>ENA-ORXT01002746-ORXT01002746.1-marine-metagenome-genome-assembly--contig:-NODE-2746-length-20466-cov-6.755505_pt1 | contig 20466 bp, 1 predicted proteins | sample MGYA00237868_ERZ511482 | MGnify/ENA metagenome assembly ERZ511482
GGTGGATTAGATGGGAAAGGATTTTACTTTAATAATCCAAATGCAGAAAGGACCTGTGGTTGTGGCGAGAGCTTTGCAGTATAGCCTTTGTAAAAGATAATAATATTGAAAAAGCCTTGGTAGAAATAATTCTACCAAGGCTTTTTATTTTTAAGTATTATCCGACGCAAGCATTGGAGTCCAGTTAAATTTTATTCTCGTGAATAGCTTGCACTGAGCTTGCCGAACTTATGGGAGTCTCAATAACAGAATTTAGGGTTTTAGTAATTAAGCCCATATTAATTCAGCATAATACCGCTAAGCTTGCTACAATGTTAGTTGGTTTCATGAGATTTTTATCTCTTCTAGTTCATTGATTCTCTTTTTCTTACGCTTCCTCCAGAACTAGAAGAAATATCAGAATTGCCTGGATTGCCTTTGTAATCAACACTTCCACCAGAACTTGCTCTTCCTTTCAGTTTATCCGTTGCCCATATTTTGACTGAGCCTCCCGAACTTGCTTTGGCAACTGCTTTTTTTGATTCTACGGTTGTTGCTTTATAAGTACCTCCCGAACTAGCCCTAACGTCTTGCTCTTCGAATGAACCATCTAGTTCGATATTAGCACCAGAGCTTACTGTAGCTTCGATGCTATTACATTCCATTTCTAATTCTACCCTTGACCCGCTAGAAGCACTAACTTTCAAATCATCTGACTGGACAATACTGTTAGACCTAATATCAGCAGAGGCGCTGCTACTAATCTTTATAAGATCTTCGGTGTAGTGTAGCCTGATGTATCCCTTCCCTGTCCTATTAAACAGATTGAAAAATCCATTGCCCTTAAGATTAAATTTTAGTGTTGATCCTTTCATTCTCGTTTCTAGCTTATCCATATCTACATCGTCTACTTCAATTTCCGCAAAATTTTTAGAATCAGGTATTAGGATTAGTTCAATGTTGCCAGCTACGCTTAATCCGTCAAACCGTTCTAGATCAAGAGTTTTTGATTGTCCGATAAGACTTACTGATGTAAAAAGTAGCATAATAAGTAAAGCTAGTGTATGGGATATTTTTTTCATAGTTGTTGATTTTTACATAAAGTTATATTTAGCTAAAGCTTCTGATCAGTATTTTTCGATGGATAGTGTTGGTTTTTAGATGAAGTATGAGAAAATATTCAATTGAATTCTTTTAAGACGGAACATGTAGAAGACTCTACATAACTACTATAGATTATCATATAATTTTAATTATAATGTACAAATATCTGTTGTGTAGCAGATTAAGTATACTAATTATTCATATAAGTAAAATTATAACCCTTATATTTGAAGATTACCAACCGGGATAAATTACTCAAGAGACCCTAAACTCTAAGAACATAGTAATTTATCAAGCCAGAATAAGATAATAGATCCTCTATTACTAAGGGATAGGCATGACCTATACAAAAGGGATTTATTACATGGGGTTTAAGGAACTACGTACATTAAGGAAAAGTGCATTAAGATTAGTTATAGCGTCAATATTGCTGCTCTTCATGCTATTGCAAAAAAGTTATGCTCATTCCACACAAGTAGGCTATTGTACTAATGGTGGAAATGTCCGTATCTACATAGAGCATTGGCACGGTAACGTTACTAACTTCTCTGCTGCGACAGTAAATATGACTGTGACCATTGATGGGATGTCTATGTTTATACCTAATGTGCCAGCTAGTGGGTTTGTGCATGATACACCTTTTGCTTCACTAGCGTGTAGTGGCAATGTTAACTCTTATTCACTCATGTCGGCTACATGTGGCCGTGAAAATATTTATAATGATTGGGCATTTTTTGATTTTGCCATTCCAGATTGTTTTAAGGAGTTATCAATCACAGTAGAAAGTATTACAGATCCAAGTTTTGTACTCTTGCCGTGTAATGGCGCTTTATACCCAGCTAGTTCTACTCCTGTAGAAATTGTTGATGCAGATCCTCCTAGTCCAGATTGTTCTGTCTTAGTTGATAAGTTAGATCATAATTGTGACGAGGATTTTCCACCTTTATTGAGCATAAATACTTTTATGCCTGTAGATGATTGTACCGATTCGGAAGATATCGATATGACGGTAGAGGATGTCATACTAACGGAAGCCTCTTGTCCTCCTGGATTACCCACTGTGCAAAGAATTTATACCTTTTATGATGATTATGATAAGCAATCTAACTGTATACAAAATCTAGGCTACAAGGATGACGATACTGCACCATCTATTACTTGTCCATCTGCTTTGATCTTACAATGTGGTGAAGACTTATTTGATGCACAACTTGATGATTGGTTAAATTCTGCAACTGCAACTGACGACTGTGCAACAGTTACTATTACTAATAATTTTGACCCTTCTACAGTCAATACATGCAGTACAGTTAGAAGCATTCTTTTTATCGCGACGGATGAATGTGATAATACTAGAAGTTGCTCTGCAAGTCTAACCATAAGAGATACTGAAGCACCAACAATAGATTGTCCAGCAAACATAAGTGTAGAGTGCGGAGATCCAAACAATGATGCGATCATCACTGCATGGCTAGGTACTGCAAGCACTACAGATAATTGTACAGATGACATAACACTTACCAATAACTACACAGCACTCTCTAGTAATAAATGTGGAGGTGTAGTAACAGTAACATTTACAGCAGCTGATGGATGTAGTGGTAGTGCCAATGCTACATGTACATCTACAATAACCGTAAATGATACTACGGATCCAGAATTTATGATGAAACCTCAGGACATTACTTTCGAATGTGATGGTAGGGGGAATACAGGTGATATTACTGCATGGGTCAGAAGTAACGGTGGAGGAATGGCAAATGATGATTGCGATGCAACAGTGACATGGGCAGTAGTAGCAGGTGCACAAACCATCACTTGTGGGAGTAACTTTACCCAACCTTATACATTTACGATCACAGACGACTGTGGTAATACTAAGACAGCTACAGCAAGCGTAACTATAGAAGATACTACTCCACCAGTAATAAGATTAGTGTGGGAAGAACTCATCCAAACTTGTTCCGTTAATAATGAAACTAATCTTGCTTCATACCTAGAGCGAAATAAGGGTTTAGATCGCGTGACGGATATTTGTTCTGCAGATGAAGATCTTGAATATGACTGGGTATTATTTAATGATATTCCAAGCTGTGGAGGGACAATTGATCGTACTTATTTATACACAGCTACGGATGAATGTGGCAATACTTCCACAGCATATTTTCATTACATGACTACAGATGTGGCTGTGCCAACTTGGGCCAATTTTCCAGGGTATTTAACTGTAGAATGTGGTAATGATGATAATGGGACTATCATAGAAGAATGGTTTGAAGACGTGGAAGCATCGATGTTTGATGCCTGTGGTGGGGAAGTTACTATTACACACAATTGGGATGGTAATTTATCAGATGTATGTAATTCTAATAATTTGATCACATGGACAGTAACCGATGATTGTGGAAATACCAGAAATCTCTCAAGGTGGCTTTATAGAAGAGATACTGAAAATCCGAGCTTCCTAAATTGCCCAGAGGATTTCTCTGTTAATGTTGATGTAGATGTTTGTGGATCCAATGTTGTTTACTCTACTCCAATACCCTACGATCAATGTACTCCTCAAGATGAATTAGCATTAACCCAAATCAATGGCCCTGCAAGTGGATCTACCTTTCCAGTTGGCACTACTTATGTGCGATTTCAGGTATTGGACGGATGCAATAGAAGAACATTTTGTGATTTTAATATTACTGTAATTGATACAGACTTGCCAAGTCTAAATTGCCCATCAAATGTAGAGGCATGCACGAGTCCTGGAGTTTGTACTTGGCGATCAGACGACTCAGTATCATCTGCATCTATGGATGCCTGTGCTGGCACTACTCTTCAAGTACAGATAACTGGAGCGACTACACTCGCAAGAGTGACTGGCACAGCACAAAATAGAATATTCAATCTAGGAGTAAGTGAAGTCTGTTATTTTCTAAGAGATGCGGCAGGAAATGAAACCACATGCTGCTTTGATGTAATAGTTAGAGACTGTGAAGACCCAGCTATTACTTGCCCAGATGATATAACTGTCGAATGTGATGCTGATGATAATGCAACAGCTTTAACCACTTGGTTAACAGAAGCTCGTGCTTCTGATAATTGTGGAAATGTAACATTGTCTAATCTTGTTTTTAATACAATTTCGGGATGTGGTGACACCAATACAGAAGTATATCAGTTTATAGCTACTGATGCTGAAGGTAATGAAGCAAAATGTTTTGCATCTTTTGAAATCGTTGATAGTGTCCCTCCTATCATCACAGAACCTGCCGTTGACCGTGTGTCTGACTGCACAAATGCGAATACTGACCTTCTAGATTGGTTAAATAACAATGGGGGAGCAGAGGCAAATGATTTTTGTGGAACTGTAAGTTGGTCACATGATTTTATTGGTGGTCCTATATCTGGTTGTACTGATGGTACGACTAGATATGATAGTATTCAAAGAGGAGGACTCATAGATCACAGTACTTGGACTCTTGGAAGTGGTAGCGACGCAGGTTATAATCAAATTGGTAGTACTAGCGAAAACAATAGAATAATTGATGTTGATCCGTTCGGTAATAATGCTATAGTATGGGAAGCAGGTAATGATGCAAGTAGCGGTGCCGATGGCGGATGGAATACAACGACTTTTCCGATAGATAACACAAAGCTTTATAGATTTTCTACTTGGGTCAATCGTAAAGTAATGGGAGCTAATGGAAGAGGTTATCTTGGTGTATATGGATATGGTTCTGCGAATGGGGTCAAGGATGTCACTAATAATAACACAGTTACAAATCCTTACTTCTGGGTATCTGCTTCACCTCCGGCGACGATAAATGAAGACGAATGGGCACTTGTCGTAGGTCATGTCTATCCACATAATTATACAGGTACTACTGATCATCCTGACTCAGGCATATATACCGTAGCTAACGGCAAAATAGGTAACATAGGGAATGACTATAAGTGGTTACCGCAAACGACTTCAGCTTTGCATAGGAATTATCTCTTCTATAGTACAGATACAAATGTGCGGCAGCAATTTGTTTATCCAAGAGTCGATTGTGTAGACGGGACAGAACCATCCATAGTTGACATGCGTGCAGGATATGATGCTATACCACCAGTAGGTGTTGATACTATCTCATCTGTTACGGTCACTTTCACGGCAACCGACGATTGCGGCAACACGACAGTTTCCCGAGCAACTTTTAATGTAGAAGATAATGAAGCGCCAACATTAGATTGTCCTTCAGATATTACTTTAGAGTGTGGTGATGCATTGAATGATGCAGTCATAGGATTGTGGTTGGATTCTGCAACAGCTACTGATAATTGTACTGATGTAACTATTACACATAATTACACTGATGTATTTGTAGTGGATTGTGGTACTACGGGGACGCATACCGTGACTTTCACAGCAACAGATGAGTGCGAACTAAGCTCTACCTGCATAGCAACTATCAAAATTGAGGATGCAACACCACCATTATTTTTGATGAAACCCCAAGACTTTATCGTAGAATGTGGTGACGGAGAAGCAGACCCGTCTGCTTGGATAAAAAATAACGGAGGTGCCATGGCAGCAGATGAATGCGATAGTAATTTGACTTGGGATGTAAAAGAAGGAGACAAGACCGAAGGCTGTGGAGATGCTGTTAGTATCACTTATACTTTTATAGTCACGGATGATTGTGGTAATTCAGTAAGTGCTACGGCCGATTATATTTTTGAGGATACGACTGATCCAGTGGTTGCGCCTCCAGCTAATATTACAGTCGAATGTGGAGATGCTGGTGCGACTTCTATCAAGGACTGGCAAGCAGGCGCTAAAGCGACAGACAATTGTGGTGATGGATTTAGTTTCGAAGCGATACTCTACAATACCATTTCTGGCTGTGGCAATAGTTTTACAGAGGTCTATCAGTTTACAGCAATTGATGCCTGTGGTAATGAAGGAACGGCATTAGCATCATACACGATCGTTGATACCACTGACCCTGTGATTACCTGTCCTGCAGATCTAATAATAGAATGTGGAGCGGACAATAATCCGCAGCTCATAGCAGCATGGTTAAACAGCGCGACTGGTACGGATAATTGTGGTGAGGTAACTTTTACAAATAACTATACTGGTCTGCTACCTGCGAATTGTGGTGGATCTTTGACAATAACTTTTATAGGTACAGACGAATGTGGAAATCAAATTACCTGCATGGCTGATATCATTATGAATGATACAGCTCAACCAGATTTCACAAATTGCCCAGCAGACATTACTATCAATGTGGATGTAGATGTGTGTGGTAGTAATCCAATATTCTCTACTCCAAAAGCAATCGATAATTGCGATGTAACAGTAGCGCAAACTGGTGGTCCTTTATCGGGTACGACATTCCCAGTTGGAGTATCCGCTATAGAATTTACAGCTACGGATGAATGTGGGAATACAGATGTATGTACATTCAATATCACAGTAGAAGATACAGATATACCTTTCATAGCTTGCCCAGGAGTTCCATTGAATATCTGCGCTGATGAAGGAGTTTGTACATGGACTGCAGTAGATATTGGCCCAACCATCGGTATAGAAAACTGTCCTGGATATACGATCACCTATTCATCGGAAGGAGCAACAAGTGTAAAAGGTGAGGATGATGCTTCTGGTGAAATATTTAACCTAGGGGTAACAAAACTATGTTATCAAATCACTGATACAGCAAACAATTCTAGTGAGTGCTGCTTACATATAACCGTCTTGGATTGCGAAGCACCAGCTATCACATGTCCTGATGATATGACGGTAGAGTGTGACGGATCAGGTAATACAGCTGCGCTGAATGCTTGGTTGACTACTGGATCTGCAACTGATAATTGCGATACTGGATTAACAATTACTGCTGAAGTCTACAACTCGATAAGTGACTGCGGTGGAAGTAATAGCACAGTATATGAATTTACAGTATCTGACGAGGCAACTAATAACTCAACATGTCTAGCATCATTCATAATAAAAGATAGAGTAGCGCCTACAATTACAACAGCAGCAGATCTGGTGATAGATTGTGATGCTAGTACAGATAGTGGTGCACTGACTGCTTGGTTAAATAATAATGGAGGAGCTACGGCGACAGACATATGTTCTGATATTGCATGGTCTCATGATTATACGAATCCTTTATCTGACCTCTGTGGAGGTACAGGGACTACCACCGTTACTTTCACAGTAACAGACGAATGTGGTAATGCTTCTCAAACGACAGCAGACTTTACGATAAGAGATATTACAGATCCTGTGATCACCTGCCCACAACCTATAGTGTTAGAATGTGGTGATGTCATCAATGATGCAGTGATCACTAACTGGCTATCTACAGCGGTAGCAACAGATGAATGCTCTGAGGTGACGATAACTCATGATTATGATTCTAATTTTGTAGCAGCATGTGGTGAGACCGGAGTTTATACAGTAAAGTATACAGTAATAGATGAGTGTAAAAACGAATCAGATTGTGAATCAACCATTACCATAGAAGATAATACTGCACCAGTCATAGTGGTAGTAGCAATGGATATGACTGTAGAATGCGCTGACCCTACGATTGCAACGACTTTAGCTACATGGTTAGCAAATAATGGAGGAGCAACAGCAACGGATGCATGTGACGAAGATCTAGTTTGGACTAATGAAGCCTTGGATGTTTCTCCCGGATGTGGCTCTAATACTTCGACTACTTACATCTTTACAGTCACAGATGATTGTGGAAATGAGTCCGTAACATCTGCAGATTTTATTACAGAAGACACCACACCACCAGTCTTAAATGCTCCTGCAAATAGTACGGTGGAATGTGACGGAGCTGGCAATAACGCTGCTCTGATAGCATGGCTAGGAAGTGTCACAGGTTCTGATGAGTGTGGTGATGTCACTACTAATTCTGAGTTGTTTAATTCTATAAGTGGTTGCGGTGGGACCAGTACCATGGTCTATCAATTTACAGCAACCGATGCGTGTGGCAACACGACAACTGCATTAGCAGAATTTACTATAGCAGATACTACTGACCCAATTATAACTTGCCCCACAGATCTAGTCTTAGAATGTGGTGCGATAGGCAATGACCAGGCTATCGCTGCATGGTTAGTAGATGCAACAGCAACGGATATTTGCGGCGAACCTGCTATCACGCACAACTATACAGGATTACTTCCTGATGATTGTTCTGGAAGTTTGACTATCACTTTTATTGCTACTGACGAATGTGGTAACACACATACCTGCATGGCAGATATAATTATGGATGATACGACAGATCCATCTTTTATTAATTGCCCTCCAGCAGATCTGACAGTTAACGTAGATGTAGATAATTGTTCGAGTAATCCTATATTTTCTACTCCGATTGCAGAAGATAACTGTACAGTCAGCGTAGAACAAACAGTAGGTCTTACTTCTGGTTCGGAATTTCCATTAGGAACTACTCCTATAGAATTTACAGCTACTGATGGATGCGGAAATGCAGTTGTATGTCAATTTAATATTGTGGTGATCGATAGCGATGTGCCACTGATACTTTGTCCTTCTACGACAGTAGTGGCTTGTGTCAATGATGGGGAGTGTGTGTGGACCGCTGAAGATATCGAGCCTTCATTAGGCTTAGAAAATTGTCCTGGCTATACGATAACTTACGAAATTACTGGAACAACTAAAGCTTCTGGAGAGAATGACGCATCAGGCGAAGACTTTGAGTTAGGAGAATCTACTGTGTGCTATACCATCGTGGATGGAAGTGATAATGAGCATACTTGTTGTTTCAAAGTATTAATAACAGATTGTGAGGATCCAGAATTAGAATGTCCTAATGACATGGTCGTAGAATGTGCAGCTGCTAATGGAGTGCAACTAAGTACATGGTTAAACTCGGCGTCTGCTTCGGATAACTGTGATAATAATGTAGAGATAACTACGCAACTCTATAACTCGATAAGTGGATGTGGTAATACTGGTACAGAAGTTTATTTGTTTACAGCAACGGATGAATTTGATAACAATACAACATGCTTAAGGACTTTTGAGATACAAGACAATACTGCTCCAGTAATAACAACTGCGGAGCCAAATGTCACCGTAGAGTGTAATGGAAATGGAAACGTAGATCAGTTCTCCTCTTGGCTAGAAAATAACGGAAATATATCTGATGTTGATGTATCCGAATTTTGCAATGATTTCACTTGGGATAATAATTTTGAATCAGTTGCTTTCACTAATAACGAACCATGCAGTGACGACATAGGATATTATGAAGTTAGTTTCTGGGTGATAGATGAGTGTGGTAATGAGAGTAATAAAATAACTAAGAGGTTTATCATAGAAGATACAGAGGAACCAGATCTGATCGTACCTGTAGATATAACGCTAGAGTGTGGTGGTCCTAATAATGATGCCATCATAACTGCATGGATAGCAGACTACAGTACCAACGATCTATGTGATTCTGATGTGCAAGTAGAGATCGAGTCTGAGCTAGTAGAGCAATGTGGTAGTACTGGGACTACTACTTATACATTTACAGCTACAGATCACTGTGGCAACGTAACTGTACTTACGTCAACCATTGTAGTAGAAGATACTACAGATCCAACTATAGAAGTAGAAGCCCAGGATTTGATCTTAGAATGCGCTGATGCAAATAATACTACGCTAATAGCGACATGGGAAGCGAACAATGGTGGAGCAATAGCTAGCGACGATTGTAGTCCTCCTTTGACATGGGATTTTGAGACTAGTCCAGTACTCGGTAGTTGTGGAGATACAGGAAGTACTTTGTATACATTTACAGTCACGGATGATTGTGGTAATGAAAGTATAACAACGGCAAGTGTGATCATAGAAGATACGACTCCGCCAGAATTAACTGTCCCTATAGATCAAGTAGAAGAATGTGGAGCCATAGTTGTAAGCGTAGCAGACTGGATAGCAGAGGCATCAGCAACAGATGACTGTAGTGATGTAACCATCAGGGCGATACTTTGGAATACTATAAGTGGCTGCGGGGGTACTGATACAGAAGTCTATCAATTCACAGCAACTGATGCTTGTGGCAATCAGACTGTGGATTATGCAGAGTATGATCTCGAGGATACAGAGTTGCCAACAATTGTATGTCCAGCAGACCTAGTCTTAGAATGTGGGGATGAAGATAATGATCAGTTGATTATTCAATGGTTAGCTGTCGCTACGGCAACAGACGAAAATGATTGTAGTGCTATTATGATAAGCCATGATTATCCTGGTGGCCTACCTGATCCTCTAACATGTAATGATGGATTAGGAATAGACGTAACCTTCACTGCAACCGATGAATGTGGTAACAAAATAAGCTGTATAGCTAACATAAGTATGGATGATACGGAAGACCCATACTGGGAAAACTGTCCTAGCAATCTTGTCGTAAATGTAGATGTAGACCTTTGCGAAAGTAGGGTAGTCTATAGTGTGCCAGTAGCCGAAGATAATTGTGATGAGCAAGTAACTGTTACCTTAACTGATGGCCCAGCACCGAGTGATATATTCCCATTAGGGACAACAACAGTAAGCTACCTAGCTGTAGATGAATGTGGTAATACAGTTGTTTGTACGTTCAATATTACAGTGCTAGATAGCGATATTCCAAGCATCGATTGTCCAAGCAATGATCTTGTAAAATGTGCAGATGAAGGTACATGTACGTGGGTGTCAGATGATTCTACAGATCCACTGATCAATGATAATTGTCCTGGTCTAATAGTGACTTATACAGTGACAGGAGCTACAACAGCGACAAGTGCAACAACAGGAGTAAATACGATTGAAGATGACGGAGTGATATTTAACTTAGGAACAAGTGAAGTATGCTATACGATCACAGATCCCGCTCGTAATACATCAAGTTGTTGTTTTGATGTAGTGATAGAAGATTGTGAAGCACCGACGATAACATGTAATGACGAGATAAATGTAGCCTGTGGAGAGGAAGACCTAGCAACATGGTTCAATGCAATTGCAGCAACTGCAGCAGATAATTGTAACAGCAATGAAGAGTTAACAGTTGATACATTGCTACTCACAGATTTTAGTAGTTGTGGTACGACATTCGAGAGAGTATACCAATTTACAGTAAGAGATGAGGCAGGTAATTTCTCTACTTGTCTAGCGACTTATGAGACTGATGATACAGAGTCACCTGTGATAACAGACGCAAGTAATCTCACATTAGAGTGTAACGGTACTAATCAAAGTACTGCTCTCCAAGGCTGGTTAAACAATAATGGCGGAGCGACCTTCACTAGTGATAATTGTAATGAAGAAGTGGTGTGGACCAATGATTTTGTAGGAGATCTAATAATTGATTGCGGATCTTCTGGAGAAGTAGAAGTTACTTTCACAGCAACAGATGATTGTGGAAATTTCAGTACTACCTCAGCTATATTCAAAATAGAAGATACCACAGCACCTATCATAGAATGCCCTGCAGATATCGTTATAGAATGTGCAGATCCATTAACAGATACAATCACAGAATCATGGCTTAACAGTACATCGGCTATCGATGCGTGTGATGGTGCGTTAGCAATCACGAATAATTACGGAGATGATTTTGTAGAAGATTGTGGAATGACAGGAGTACATACTGTTACTTGGACGACTAGTGATGCTTGTGAAAACACGAGTACTTGTGAAGCAACCATTACGATAGTAGACACTACTGACCCAACAATAGAAATAGAAGCAACAGATCTTATTTTAGAATGTGCTGACTCAAACAACGCAGCGTTGATCGCTGCATGGGAGGCTAGCCAAGGTGGAGCAGTTGCTAGTGATGAGTGTAGTGATCCATTAGTTTGGACCTTTGAGACAGCCCCTGTAGCGGGAGCCTGTGGAGATACAGGAAGTACATTGTACACATTCACGGTCACTGATGATTGCGATAATTTCAGTGTGACTACGGCAAGAGTAATTATAGAAGATACCACACCACCAGAATTAACTGTACCAGAAGATCAGGTAGAGGAGTGTGGAGCGATAGTAGTAAGTGTAGATGCTTGGATAGCAGAAGCTACAGCAACAGATGCATGTGGCGAAGTAACGATAGAGGCGATACTGTGGAATACAATAAGTGGCTGCGGAGGTACGGATACAGAAATCTATCAATTCACAGCTACTGATGCATGTGGTAACGAAACAGTAGACTACGCAGAATATGATCTAGAAGATACTGAGATGCCTACCATAGTTTGCCCAGAACCACTTGTCCTAGAATGTGGAGATGAGAATAATGATCAGTTGATCATCCAATGGTTAGCTATGGCAACTGGAACAGATGAAAACGATTGTAGCAGTATAAGCATAAGTCATGATTATCCTGGGGGTTTGCCTGATCCATTGACTTGTAATGATGGACTAGGGATAGATGTAACCTTCACAGCAACAGATGAATGTGGTAACACAATTACCTGTATGGCGAATATCAGTATGAACGATACCGAGAATCCATACTGGCTCAACTGTCCGAATAATCTAGTAGTAAATGTAGATGTAGATCTATGTGAGTCTAGAGTAGTCTACAGTATCCCAGTAGCGGTGGATAATTGTGATGAAGAGGTAGAAGTGACTCAAACTGAAGGTCCAGCACCAAGTGATATTTTCCCATTAGGAACTACATCAGTGACCTTCATAGCAGAAGACGAATGTGGTAATTTCAATATTTGCAATTTTACGATCACGGTCTTGGATAGCGATATACCAAGTATCGATTGTCCGAGTAATGATGTGGTCCAGTGTGCTGATGAAGGCACTTGTACTTGGGTATCTGATGATTCTACTGATCCATTGATCAATGACAATTGTCCAGGACTGGTTGTTACTTACACAGTGACCGGTGAGACTACGGCCACTAGTGCTGCAACAGGAGTTAATATGATTGCAGAAGATGGCGTAATATTTAATCTTGGAGCAAGTGAGGTGTGTTATACCATTACAGACCCAGCTGGCAATACTTCTTCGTGTTGTTTTGATGTCGTGATAGAAGATTGCGAAGCGCCGACCATAACCTGTAGTGATGAGATTAACATCGCTTGTGGAGAAGAAGATCTTGCAGCATGGTTTGCGGCTATAGCAGCAACTGCAGCGGATAATTGTAACAGTAATGAAGAGTTGACAGTAGATACATTGCTGCTCACAGATTTTAGTAGTTGCGGAACTACATTTGAGAGAGTATACCAATTCACAGTAAGGGATGAAGCAGGTAACTCTTCGACATGTTTGGCGACTTATGAGACTGATGATACAGAGACACCAGTAATAACAGACGCAAGTAATCTCACTTTAGAATGTAACGGTACTAATCAAAGTACTGCTCTCCAAGGCTGGTTAAATAATAATGGAGGAGCAACCTTCACTAGTGATAATTGTAATGAAGAAGTAGTATGGACGAACGATTTTGTTGGTGATCTAATAATTGACTGTGGTGCATCAGGAGAAGTAGAAGTTACTTTCACTGCAACTGATGACTGTAGCAACTTTAGCACTACGACCGCTATTTTCAAAATAGAAGATACAACGGCACCGATCATAAACTGTCCTGCAGATATCGTTATAGAATGTGCAGATCCACTAACAGACGCGATCACAGAGTCATGGCTTAACAGCTCATCGGCTATCGATGCGTGTGATGGTGCTTTAGCAATTACGAATAATTACGGAGATAATTTTGCAGAAGATTGTGGAATGACAGGAGTACATACGGTGACATGGACGACTAGCGATGCTTGTGAAAACACCAGTACTTGTGAAGCGACCATCACGATAGTAGACACTACTGACCCAACAATAGAAATAGAAGCAACAGATCTTATTTTAGAATGTGCTGATATAGCCAATGAAGCAGCTATAACAGGATGGTTAGCATCTAATGGTGGAGCTGTAGCGAGTGATGAGTGTAGCGATCCATTAGTTTGGACATTTGTAGCTGGTCCTGTTTTAGGAGATTGCGGTGCAACGGGAAGTACATTATTTACTTTCACCGTTACTGATGATTGTGGGAATTTCAGCATAACATCAGCAAGTGTGATCTTGGAAGATACTACGCCTCCAGTAATCAATGTCCCTGATGATCAGGTAGAAGAATGTGGAAATATAGCGGTGACTGTAGCAGATTGGATAGCAGAAGCAACTGCAACAGATGAATGTGGAGAGGTCACTATAGTGTCAATATTGTGGAATACAATAAGTGGCTGTGGTGGGACTGATACAGAAACATACCAATTTACAGCAACTGACGATTGTGGAAATCAGACCATAGGTTATGCTACATATGATCTAGAAGATACTAGTGAGCCTACTATAGTCTGTCCGCCTAACTTAGCACTAAGATGTGGAAATGAGAGCAATGATCAAATCATAATACAATGGCTAGAAAGTGCAACTGCAACTGATGAATATGGTTGTAGTAATGTCACGATCACCCATGATTATCCAGGAGCCTTGCCACCGTTATTTTGCGAATCACAGATAGGTACTGATGTCACTTTCACAGTATCAGACGAGTGTGGAAATATGACAAGTTGCATAGCGACTATTACAATGGATGATAGTATAGATCCTTACTTTCAAAACTGCCCAGATGATCTTGTTGTAAATGTCGACGTAGATCTCTGTGAGAATAGGGTAGTGTACAGTACACCTGTCGCTTTCGATGATTGTGATGAGATGCCAGTAGTAACTAGGATAGCAGGTCCAGCATCGAGTGATATATTTCCATTAGGTACTACGACGGTGACTTTCGAGGTAGAGGATGTATGTGGTAATACTAGTATTTGCTCGTTTGATATCACTGTTATTGATAGTGATATACCAAGTATAGATTGTCCGAGCAATGATGTAGAGCAATGCGTTGATGAGGGAGTTTGTACATGGATATCAGATGATTCTACAAATCCTATCTTTAATGATAACTGTCCAGGGCTTGTAGTCACCTATACAGTGACTGGAGCTACAGAAGCGATTAGCGCATCTGAAGGAGTTAACATAGTAGCGGAGGATGGAGTAGTCTTTAATCTAGGTATTAGTGAAGTATGTTATACGATTACTGATCCTGCTGGAAATTCTTCTAGTTGTTGTTTTGATGTAGTGGTAGCGGATTGTGAAGATCCAGTGATAACCTGTAGCGATGAGATAAATGTAGCTTGTGGGGAAGAAGATCTTACTACTTGGTTTAATACAATTGCTGCAACAGCTACAGATAATTGTGATGCAAATGCAGACCTATCAGTAGATACTTTGCTACTTACTGATTTTAGTAGTTGTGGAATTACGTTTGAAAGAGTTTACCAATTTAGAGTTACAGATAGGGCAGGTAATTCATCCACTTGCTTAGCAACATACGAAACTGATGATACAGAATCACCTGTAATTTCTGAAGCATCAGATCTAATTTTAGAGTGTGATGGTACTAATCAGAGCACAGCACTTCAGGCTTGGCTTAACAATAACGGAGGGGCAACCTTTACAAGTGATAACTGTAGTGAAGAAGTAAGTTGGTCCAATAACTTCGTAGGTGATCTTAGTGATGATTGTGGTGCGACTGGAGAAATAGAGGTGACTTTCACGGCAACAGATGATTGTGGTAATTTCAGTACAGTATCTGCCATTTTCAGAATAATAGATACAACGGCCCCAGTCATACTATGTCCAGATGATGTAGTAATAGAATGTGGCAATGACTTAACAGACGCCATCATCAGCAGTTGGTTGTCAAATAGCTCGGCAATAGATGTCTGCGAGGGAGCAGTTACTGTTAACAATAATTATAGCGCAGATGCTTATACTGATGAGTGTGGTAATACAGGTAGTCAATTAGTTACTTGGACTACAGTAGATGCTTGTAGTAATACAGAAACTTGTACAGCTACTATAACAATTGTAGATAACACACCGCCAACCATAGATAATGAAGCAATAGATCTGGTGCTAGAATGTGCTGATGCTAACAATGCAATATTAATCGCAGGATGGGAAGCGAGCCAAGGTGGTGCACTTGCATCAGATGGTTGTAGTGAGCCGCTAGTTTGGACTTTTGCCACGTTACCTTCTTTGAGTAGTTGTGGGGAGGCAGGAAGTACGACGTATATATTTACCGTGACAGATGATTGTGGTAATAGTACTACGACTATAGCTCAAGTAATAATAGAAGATACTACGCCTCCAGTGCTAATTGTGCCTGAGGATCAGTTAGAAGAGTGTGAGGATATACAAGTAGATTTAGCAACATGGCAAGCAGAGGCAACTGCATCAGATGAATGTGGTGAAGTGACGATCGAGGTTCAATTGTTTAACACGATAAGCGGATGTGGAGATGGTAATGTAGAAGTATATCAATTTACAGCAACAGATGATTGTGGGAATATAACTCAAGACTTTGCAGAATACGGAATAGATGATAAGACTCCGCCAGTTATCACAGCAGAAGCGGAAGAAATAGTTATTGTATGTGATGGGTTTGATTACCAGTTTGAAATTTTGCAATGGTTAAATGCTCACGGGCGAGCAACTGCAACAGATGGTTGTGGAAACCTTACATGGTCAAATGACTATGGGTCAATCGGAGATGGATGTGGAGGCACAGGAGAGGTGTTGATTACTTTCACAGCGACAGATCCTTGTGGAAATAGTAGTAGTACTGCGGCGAAAATAATCATAGTGGATGAAGAAGCCCCGGAGTGGGAGATACTACCGCAAGATCTAGAGATCGAGTGTGATGGTTCTGATGATCCGAAGGGACAAATCGAAAGTTGGTTGCTATCAGCTGGAGGAGGAGATGTAGAAGATAACTGTAGTTTAGTAGTTTTAGACCATGACTATAAAGAGGTTGATCTTAAGTGTAATCAAGAAGGGGCGGTAGTAGTAACCTTCACAGCAACAGATGCTTGTGGAAATTCTACTTCAGCTACTGCTAATTTAAGAATCACAGATGATGTGCCGCCTATCATTACATCACCAGCTCAAGATGAGACTGTAGAATGTGACGGAGCAGGTAACTTAGCGCAATTACAAGCTTGGCTAGATAGCAACGGAGGAGCTACTTCAGATGATGCATGTGGTGCAATTACTTGGAATACACCGATACTATCTGAGTCAACACCATCTTGTGGGGGCACTTTAAGTCAAACATATATTTTCGCTAGCACAGATCCTTGTGGCAACATATCAAATAATACCATCGCTACATTCCATATTGTAGATGAGACAGTGCCTTTCTTTGTAGAAGAATTTGAAAACCTCACAGTCGAGTGTGATGGTGCTGGCAATGAAGCAGAATTACAGGCTTGGTTAGATGATCACGCAAGAGCAACAGCCGATGATATATGTAGCACGCCAATAACATGGGCTTACGATTTAGTGAAGAGTGAGACTACTTGTGATAATACTACAGTACAAGTTTTCAGATTTACAATTACGGATGACTGTGGCAATCAATCAGTCGCAGAAGCAATTTTTATAATAGAAGATACTACATCTCCAGCAATAGTAGCCGGAGCGGATATGAACATGGAAGAATGTGAATCAAGTATCACGGGTAATTTCCCAGACTTTGATTTCTGGTTATCAGATAATGCGGGAGCAACTGTCACAGATATTTGTGGAAGTACAGATTGGTCCAACGATTACAATCCAAATAATTGGGTGACGACATGTGGAGATACAAGATATGTGGATGTAGTATTCACAGCTACAGATGGTTGTGGTAATAAGTCTAGTACGACACACAGATTCGGAGTAGGTGATGTGACACCACCGAGTTTTACTAATTGCCCGAGACCTCCAGTGGTAGCAGATGCACCAGAAGGATGGTGTTCTTCCTTTGTTAATTTCAGCCAGATGGATGCAACTGATAATTGTCAAGGGAATGTAGTGATAAATCAGATAGACGAAACAGGTTTAATATCAGGAGACTTATTCCCAGTAGGACTTACTATCTTGATCTACGAAGCAGAAGATGCATGTGGTAATACAACTATTTGTGAACTCAAGGTTGTTGTTAATGATTTCCATACTCCTCCTACCATAACTTGTCCAGCAGATGTTGTGGTAGAAAATGACTTTAATATGTGTGGAGCAGTTGTGAATGGATTAGCTCCGACTTACGAAGATAATTGCCCAGATAATGTTTCCATTTTATATGAGGCAGTAGATATGGATGGTCAGGTCGTATCATGTGGATTTGATGATGCAAGTGGTGTTAAGTTTCCAAGTGGTATGACGACAGTGAATTATACCATTATAGATCAACCAATATTATTGATCACGGAGATCATTCAGGATGATGATACCACAGGTGTTGAGATCACAAACTTTGGCCCAGCTTCATACGATATCAGTTGCTTGATCATAGGTAGAGAGGGAGTAGGGATAGAAACATACGATGTGCCTAACGGAGTTGTACTAGCGCCAGGTGATACATACACTCAGGCATTTTCTAATATTGGCTCAGGCACAAGTGCAGGATACTATATCGAATTCTTAGGAAGATATATTGATGGCGTATCTATCAATGGACACATCAGCACAACTTATCCATTCACTGGAAGTATAAGCGGAGAGGATATTTATAGATTGACCGTTTGCGACCATGATACTGGTTTAGATTTTGAAAACGCCTCATTACTATATCCGGGCACTTATGGTTCACTGAATCTAGGTATGCCAGTCATGACGGATAATGGTGCTGTAGTAGGGTTGCAAGGAAGTGCACCAAGTACGGAAAGTTGCAGTTTTAAGATAACAGTAATCGAAAACCAAGTACCTCAGTGTGCTCAACATGATAGTACAACTCACCTAGCTACTTATCCTATAGAGTTAGCTGTAGATGAATGTACAGCAGTTGAGTTCAATGTAAGTAATGGTACGGTAGTAGCAGATGTAAATCTGTACAATATCATAGGAGAAATAGAAGACGCAAGTAATCTGAGTTTCCATCTGAGAAGTCCTCAGGGAACTACAATAGACCTTATCTGCAATGAATGTGAAGGCACTTCGGATTTTGATTTAGGTTTTGATGAGACTCAGTCTTTGACTATGGATAAGTTACTTTGTAACCCACTAGGATTAGGAGACGTGTATATTCCTAAGGAAGCTTTAAAATCATTCTTCGCAGAAAATCCGACAGGAACATGGACGCTATTTATTTGTAACAGTGGGTCAGCGGTAGGAACCATAAATAACGCAGAGCTAGAAATACTAACCATCGAGTCCTATGCACAGACTGATACAATGCTATCAAATGATACAGGATTTTGCGGTGCAGAATTCACATGGACACATCCGATATTCTTTGATAATTGTTGTGAAGGAAATATCACAGTAGATTATATTTCTGATGAAGGAATAAATACGCCACAGAGTGGTGGGGTAAATACGGGAAGTATAGTTACTCAATATTTTGAAGTAGGTACCACAACGATCTTGTATACTTTAAAAGACGCTGCAGGTAATGAATCTATGTGTAGCTTCGATGTATTTGTTAAGGATGATGAGGATCCGATTATACCAGCAGGAGCTTGTCAGGATATCGTAATACAATTAGATGAGTTAGAATGTAGAGCAGACATTACTGGTCTACTACCATCCGCTCTAGTATCTGATAATTGTGGTGGTGAGATGTTAGCTTCTCTAGATCAGCCAGATCTGTATGAGCTACCTCCAGGCGAACATTTCGTGACCTTGGTCTATGGAGATGGTCCAGGTAACGAGAGCGAGTGTACGATGAAAGTAACTGTGCTTGCCTTAGAGAGTACTAACAATTCGTTGAGTTGTGCTGGACAGATCAATCTGTCTCTCGGCCCAGATTGTATGACGGAGATAACTGCAGGCATGATGCTTCCAGCTGCTAATAAATGTCTAGATGATTACTGTGTTACGGTACATGACGAAGCAGGAGATGTAGTACCTAATAACATAGTAGGCGTAGAACACATTGGCCAAAATCTTTCTGTTACCGTTTGCGAAAGTTGTGAAGATGGAGCTAATTGTTGTTGGGGTAATGTTCTAGTAGAATACAAAGCGATACCAGAATTCGATTGTCCAAAGGATACACTAATAACTTGCAATCAAAATATACATCCAGACAGTATCGGATATCCAGCATTCACAAGTTGTGTGGTAGGAGAAGTGATCATGAATTTTGATGATGAGTTCATAAGATTTGATAACTGTGCCGATACCTTAGCACAGATCAATAGATCATGGACGATCATTTATAATAATGGTCAACAACTAGATTGTAAGCAGATAATACACATCGAAGGATTTGATCTTGACGATATAGTTTTCCCAGCAGATATGGAGATCAATCAAGGGCTAAA
>ENA-ORXT01002748-ORXT01002748.1-marine-metagenome-genome-assembly--contig:-NODE-2748-length-20445-cov-3.982963_pt1 | contig 20445 bp, 16 predicted proteins | sample MGYA00237868_ERZ511482 | MGnify/ENA metagenome assembly ERZ511482
GGCTCCCCTTGTTGAGGAGGCCGGGCCCGTAAATCCTGGGGTCCGCCGGGCATGTACCTGATGGGCCTCTGGAAGTATTTTTTGCTTATTGCTTCGCAAGCAGATCGCGAATCTCCGCCAGGAGGTCCGTTTCAGAAGGACCTGCAGGAGCAACTTCTTCCGGTGCCTGCGACTTGTTGTACGTCCGCACCACCATGAATACGACGAAGGCAATGATGATGAAGTCGATGATCGTCTGGATGAATTTACCGTAACGGATAGCAGCTCCTTCGGTAACGGTACCGTCAGCGGCAACTACGTCGGGAGACAGCGGGTACTTTAACTCATTGAAGTCAACACCACCCATTGCCTGCCCGATGGGCGGCATCAAAACGTCGTTGGTGAAGGATCCAACAATGGCTCCGAAAGCTCCGGCGATAATAACCGCCACGGCCAGTTCGAGCACGTTGCCCTTCAAGATAAACTCTTTAAATTCCTGTAACATCTGAGGTAAATTATGCACCACCAATCGGGGGGTGCGGGTGAGTAGTAATCGGGCCAAATATAGAGTACCTATATGAAACCTCACACATATGCACTCAAAGATACGGTAGAAAGCAAATAAAAAAAGGTTAAACGCCTATCTGAGGCGATCAGCACTTCTCACTAATTTCTCATCGCTTTTGATGTAGCGGCCAGCAAGATAGCCAAAGATTAGGGCAAGGATCGGAAATGCTACGCCAAAGTCGGGAACTGCGGACGCTGCAGCGCTGTCCGTAAAAAGCCGAACCAGGCCATACCCTACCCCAACGCTCAGCGCAAAGGCGGCTACAATGTTGATCTTCATTTGCAGGGGGCGGTTCTTGAAGAGAAAGATATTCGCCAGGAAGAGTACCCCCGCCAGTGCAAAAGCACCGATGAGCACCGGATCATCAAAAAGATCGAAGCTGGCGTCAGCAAAAAGATCGCTGCCCACCATGGGCTGAGGCGTGTCCGCCATGTCCGTACCGAAAAGGCCGAAACAGGAACCGGAGGCGAGAAAAAGGAAGATGGATTGAATTCTTTGGATCATGATTGGACTTTTGATATGAATCAGGAGTTAAATCTTAGCCTTTCATTAGGATTCGCCCCGACTTCGCTCGGCGACCGGGCTATAAAGAGGGTAACCGTCCTAAAAAACGGCCTTAGGCCGTTTTTTAGGACGGCATCTGCGATCTTACACGGTGCCCGAGCGAAGCGATGCACTGAGCAAGGCCGAAGTGTCGAGGACATTATGGTCATTAGCTTGGATAGTTTAGCTCCTGATTCAGGCTTTTAATCGAGAGCGAAGATAAAGTTAGCCGGAGGATTTGAGCCCAGTAATCACCAATAAAAACGAACGCCCGTTCTCCTGGGGAGAACGGGTGTTCGTTTGATGCTATATATAAGGTAGTGCTTAGAACTTCACCATCTCCGTCATCCGGGCCTGGGCGCCCTGGGCGCGGGTGGTTTCCCGCAAGACCTTAAAGTACTCGTAGTTTTCTTCGCCAAGCTGATCTTTCAGGGCAGCATTGCCAAAGCCTTTAGCGGCGTCTTCCCCAAGCAGGTCTTCGATGAGTTGCTCCAGCGGTGGTTTGATTTTGGGGTAGTGGCCGACGCTGTAGTCGTCCGTTTCCAGCGAAGCCAGATTGGCGGCACTACGGATGGCGGCATCGAGCCCGCCCAGGCGGTCAACGAGGCCCAGCTCAATGGCGCGTTCTCCGGTGTAGACGCGTCCGCCGGCAATTTCTTTCACCGTTCCCAGTGGAATACCTCGCCCGTCGGCTACCCGCTGCAGGAAGGTTAGGTAGATCATTTCCGTTCGATCCTTCAATACGGCACGCTCTTCGTCTCCCAGCCCCCGGAAGGTGCTGAAGGCATTTGAGTGGCGGGCGGTGTTCACCGTATCGGTGGTGATCCCGATTTTCTCCGTCATTAACTCCTTGACCACGGGGAAAATCATGAAGACCCCGATGGAGCCGGTAATCGTAGTGGGCTCGGCGAAGATGGAGTCGGCGCCAGCCGCAACGTAGTATCCGCCACTAGCGGCGTAGTCGCCCATGCTCACCACGAAGGGTTTTCCGGCGGCCTTGAGTTGCTCTGCTGCATACCAAATGTTCTCGGAGCTGCTGGCACTACCACCACCACTGTTTACGCGGAGTACGACGGCCTTAATGTCATCATCTTCCGTTAGTCGCTCAATTTCATCTACGTATTTTTTATCACCAATGGCACCAAGGTCTCCCTTGCCATCAACGATGCTGCCTTCGGCAATCAGTACGGCGACTTCGCTGCTGCCGCCTCCCTTGAGTTTTTTCATGCGGGCCTCGAAGTAATCCTGCAGGTCGATGGTCTTCAGTTTCTGGTCCATGTCAAAGCCGACCAGCTCGTGCAGGCGGGCGTCTACTTCGGTGCGGCGCTTGATGCCGTCAATCAGGCCAGCGTCTACGGCCTTTTGGTCTTTCCAACCAGTGATCTCATTGGCGTAGGTTCTCAGTTGGGAGGGGTTGATGTTACGGCTGGTGCCAATATCTTGCAGCATATACTTCATCAGCCCTTCGATGTACTGCCGGGTTTGCAGTCGGTTTTCAGGGCTCATATTCGTACGGCGAAAAGGCTCAGTAGCACTTTTAAAATTCCCGGCGTAGAAGATGTCGACAGCAACGCCTACCTTATCCATCATATTTTTGTAGAAGACGACCTCGGCACCAACACCCCGGAAATCAACGGCACCAAGCGGCCCCATGTACACTTCGTCGGCGGCACTGGCCAGATAGTAGGCCTTTTGTTCGTAAAGTGGTGCGTAGCTAACTACGAATTTTCCCGATTCCTGGAAGTCCTCCAGCGCCTGGCGCACCGTTCGCAGGGTGCTGTACGCCATCCCATTGGTCATACTGCTGAGGTAAATGCCTTTAATATTATCGTCGCCCTTAGCTTTTTCAATGGAGCGGACTACATCGTGCAGGCCCACCACTTCGTCAGTATCGAAAGCAAGCCCAAAGCCGCCATCCATTGGGGCGTTGCCCGTAAGCTCCGGCACGCTGGCCAGGTCGAGGGTGAGGATAGAGTTCGCTTCTACCTTCGGTTTCTGTTCTCCGGAACTGGCCAGGCCAATAATGGCGGAAAAACCGATGAAGAACATCGCGATCAGCGCGATGGCAGTACCCAGGCAGGAGCCTAGTAATATTTTAAAAAAATTGGACATCTATATTTGAATTACCAGTCTTGAGATACGAAGCCTGATCAACTTTTATCAATCAGACCTATTGTGTTGCAAATAACGTGTCCCCACCCGGGATGTTAGTTGCTTTTCGATGAACGTCGGTATTTAATAGTCGAAAGAAGGTTCCACAAGCCATTATCTTTGCCTTACGATAAACACAACGCCCCCCAATGCTCCGCTCTGCCCGTGACCTTGCCATTGCCGATTTCACTTACGACCTCCCCGATGAACGTATTGCCCGCCACCCCGTGGCGCGGCGGGAGGAGGCGAAGCAACTAGTGTATCGTGACGGAAAAATTTCCGAAGGCATCTTTCGGGACCTGCCGGAGCGTGTGCCCGCCGGGACGCTGCTGATCGGTAACCGGACGCGGGTTATTCACGCGCGCCTGCACTTCCCGATCGGGGAAGGGAAACGGCCGGTGGAGATATTTTGTCTGGACCCGATGCAGCCGGTGGAGTACGCCACATCTTTAGGGGCGCAAACGCAGGTGCAATGGAAATGCCTCATCGGCGGTAACCGCCGCTGGAAGAGCGGAGTCGCCGACCTGGAGGTTGAGGTTAATGGTAAGCAGATTACCCTCACCGCCGAACGGGGCAAGCAGCGGGGGAATTCCTTCGACGTCTGTTTCCGCTGGGCACCGGAGGGGGAAGGGCTTACCTTCGGTGAGGTACTCGCCGCGGCGGGCAGCATCCCGCTGCCGCCCTACCTCGGTCGCCAAACCGAGGCCGCTGACCAGGACCGCTACCAGACCGTCTTCGCCAAAACGGAGGGCTCCGTCGCCGCTCCAACTGCCGGCCTTCACTTTACCCCGGAAATTCTGACGGCACTGCAAAAAAGAGGCATCGACTGGGAGGAAGTTACCCTTCATGTCGGTGCCGGCACATTCAAGCCGGTTTCCTCCCCTACCCTCGGGGAGCACGAAATGCACCGGGAGTACTTTGAGATCAACCTCCCGCTGGTGGATCGTATCTGTCAGCAGTTAGCCGCCGGCAAACCGATCGTTTGTGTGGGCACCACCAGCCTGCGCTGCGTGGAGAGTTTGTTCTACATCGCTAATGGGGCGGATGAGCCCGACGGCTTCAACACCCACATCGGGCAGTGGGCCGCTGAGGAAGCCGACTTCCCGGAAAAACCGCCGCTGGCCCAACTGGAGCGCCTTCGTGACCTAATGGTCTCCAGCGGCATCCACGAACTCAACGGCTACACCAGTATTCTGCTCTCGCCCGCCAGCGACATCCGGATTGCGGACGGGCTGATCACTAACTTTCACCAGCCGAATTCAACGCTGCTGTTGCTCGTTGCTGCCTTCGTGGGAGACGACTGGAAACGGATCTATGAGTATGCGCTGGGGAACGGCTTCCGTTTTCTTAGCTACGGAGATTCGAGCTTGTTGTGGAAGCGGTGAGGGAGGGGCTCCTGCGGAGCGGTTTCACGCAGAGGAGGAAGGAGGAGGCAGAAGAGAGGGAGGAGGTCGCTGCGCGACTTTTAACCACAGATTTACACGGAGGTAGGCACAGAGGAACACAGATTTTGGTCGCTGCGCGACTGATTATTCTCGCGGAGGGCGCGGAGAGAAGGAGGAACGCGGATTGAGGAGGGGGAAACATCGCTCATCCACCCTAGCCCGCACCTGCGTATAGCGCCCAAAAACGAAACTGGAAATGGTGCTTACTGCCGAAGTAACAACACATACCGTTCTGCCGTATCGGCTTTCATTCGCAGCATCAGGCTATCGGGCGTCATCTTGTCGATGGCTACCACCCGTTCGGGGTTTTCCGGTTGGGTAGTGTCCCGCGCAAACAGGTAGCCATGGTCATAACGCCAGGTACCCGCCTCCTGATAGCGGAGGGTTGAGCGGAATGTATAACGGTTGTCTGACCGGAAAGTAAAACCGATTTCGGCCGGGTTGAGCCGGAGGCTGTCACCGTTCTCGGTTACGCTCACCGCCTGCCAGTCGCCCAGCAGTAATTCATCCTCCCGCCCGCAGGCGGCCAGGAAAAAGGTGAGTAACAACAGAATAGTAAAGCGGTGGACCGCCATTAAAAGATGGTTTCGATGGCAATGAATACTGCTGCACCAGCCGCGAAGCCGATGAAGGCCAGCCAGCTGATCTTTTTGAAGTACCAGATGAAGTCAATGCGCTCCATCCCCATAGCAGCTACACCAGCAGCAGAACCGATGATGAGCATTGAACCTCCCGTACCCGCAGAGTATGCGATGAAGTGCCAGAGCGTATCATCAATGGCATACTTTGCCATATCGTACATACCCATTGAAGCAGCAACCAGCGGTACGTTATCAATAATCGCTGAGAGGAAGCCAAGAATAAAGATCACAATATTCTGATCGGGGATGACGCTCTGCAAGGCCTCGGCTACCGCACGAAGGGCACCAACCTCACCTACAGCAACCGTTTCCAGGGCAGCGACTGCCATAAGGATTCCGAGGAAGAACAGGATGGAGGACATCTCGATCCGGCTAAGCGCCTTGTGTGCGGAGTAAGCTTCTTTGCGCTCTTCGGTAAAGTCTTCTTCGGGGTGGATGTATTCGGACACCAGCCAGACCACGCCCAGGCTCAACATCATACCGATGTAGGGAGGCAGGTGCGTCACGGTTTTGAAGATGGGTACAAATACAATCATTCCCAAGCCGAGGAACAACATCGTTTTACTGGAGAGTAAGCGTTCTGCTTTCAGCTCTTCCTTGGTTACTACTGGTGCCCCAGACAACTCCCCCTGAAAGGGTTTGAGGAAAGTAGCGACGAAGAAGGGAACAGCAAAACAGACGATGGAAGGCAAAATCAGGTACTCCATCAAGCCAGCGGTACTTACCCGCTTACCGATCCACAACATGGTGGTGGTTACATCTCCGATGGGAGACCAGGCACCACCGGCATTGGCGGCAATCACGATCATGGCAATATACCAGATGCGTTGGTCGCGGTCCGGCACCAGCTTTCGCAGCAAGGTTACCAATACGATGGTGGCCGTCAGGTTATCAATGATGGCGGAGAGGATGAAGCCCAGAACACCTACGATCCAGAGCAGTCTCTTTTTGTTGCGGGTGCGTACCCAGCCCTTCAGGATATCAAAGCCCCGGTGGAGGTCTACAATCTCTACGATGGTCATGGCTCCGATGAGGAATATCAGTATTTCCGCCGTTTTGCCCAGGTGGTGGAGCAAAGCGGCCATAAAGCCTTCTTCCGCTTCCTCGTGGCTCATGGCGTGGTCTCCGGCGTGATCCGCAAGGCTGAAAAGGTGCTCATGGCCATCGACTACGTCGAGTGCTCCGGAATTGAACCCAAGGCTAAGCAGGGCCCAGCAAATGGCGCCCATTAAAAGTGCGGGCACCGTTTTGTCCAGGCGCAGCGGGTGCTCAAAGACAATGACAACGTAGCCAATAATAAAACAGGCAATAACGGCTGAAAGCATAATGAATGTAGTGTGGAAATCGTAGTTATAAAATAGCCTGAAGCGGAATCATCTCTTAAAGTACTCCCTAAGGCTGAAAAACCAAAAGGAGGTACTTGTTGAGCGTGAAGCTAGTTAAACGCGGCCTTATTCGGAAGTTTATCGGCAAAAATCGTCTATACATACTCCTCACCGAAGCTATCAGCGGCTTTCTGGCGCAAAAGCTTGACCTCCTGTTCCCTGCTGCGTGGGTACACAAGCAACACGTCTTCTTCGTCGATGATGATTAAATCGTCGACGCCGCCCACCACGATCAGTTTGCCTTTGGGGCCACGGATGTAAGTGTTGTGGACGTCTTCGGTCAGGACGCGGTCAGCGGAAATGACGTTGCCTCGGTCGTCTTTAGGACTTTCGTTGTAGAGGGCGCCCCAGGCGCCCAGATCCGACCAGCCGAACTGCGCCGGTATCGTATGGATGTTACGGGCATTTTCCATGATGGCGTAATCAACGGATATTTTCGGGGTCTGAGGGTAGAACTCATCAATGAATCCTTGCTCTTCGGGTGTGTTGTAGCAGGAAATCCCCTGCGCCAGCAGGGCATAGATTTCCGGTGCGAACTGTTCGTAGGCTGCCAATACGATTTTTGCCCGCCAGATGAAAATACCGGCGTTCCAGAGGTAGTCTCCGCTGGCGATGAAGCCCTTAGCGGTCTCCATATCCGGTTTTTCCGTGAATCGCTTAACGGAGTACACACCGTTATCGGCGTTTTCTCCCAAAAACTGGATGTAACCGTAGCCCGTATGTGGCCGGTCTGGTGCAATACCTAATGTCAGCAAAGCATCATTCTCAGCGGTGTAGGCCAATGCTTTATTGATGTTGTCCGCAAAAAGGCTTTCGTTCATGATCAGTGCATCGCTGGGGGCGATGACGATGTTTGCCTCCGGATCAAGCTGCTGAAGCTTGAAGGCAGTATAGGCCACACAGGGCGCGGTGTTGTTCCGGCTTGGTTCGCAAAGTATCTGATTGTCCTTCATTTCAGGTAGGTGCTCCATTACCTGTGCCCGGTATTTACCATTGGTAACGATGAAGATCTTATCCGCCGTTGTTATCCGCAGAAAGCGGTCGAAGGTGATGCGCAGCAGACTGCGTCCGTCTCCGGTGATGTCCAGAAATTGCTTCGGGCGGGCTTCCCGGCTGGCGGGCCAGAAACGGGAGCCGACGCCGCCGGCCATGATGGCAATGTAGGTATGGTTGGACATGAGGGAATGAGGGAATGTTTGAATGAGGGAATGAGGGAATGTTTGAATGAGGGAATGAGGGAATGTTTGAATGAGGGAATGAGGGGCAAACTTACTCGTCTTCTCCCAATAAATCAGGTCGGCGGCTGCGGGTGCGTTGTTCGGCTTGTTCTTCGCGCCACTCCTGAATGGCGGCGGTGTGGCCGGACAGCAAAATAGGCGGTACCTCCCTGCCCCGCCACTCCGCTGGCCGGGTGTATACCGGGGGCGCCAGAAGATCATCCTGAAAACTGTCCGTCAGCGCCGAAGTTTCATCGTTGAGCACACCGGGGAGGAGGCGGCCAATGGAATCCACCAGAACGGCGGCAGCCAGTTCTCCGCCGGAAAGAACATAATCGCCGATGCTTACTTCGAGCGTGACGTATTCGTCGCGCAGCCGCTGATCGATTCCTTTGTAATGACCACAAATGAGCAGCAGATTCTTACCCAGACTAAGTTGATTGGCCCGCCGTTGGGCATAGCGCTCACCGTCAGGGGTGAGGTAGATGATCTCGTCGTATGTCCGGCTTTTCCGCAGTTTATCGATCATATCAGCGAGTGGTTCGCATCGCATCACCATGCCGGCGCCGCCACCAAATTGGTAATCGTCTACGTTGCGGTGCTTCCCGATGCCGAACTCCCGCAGGTCATGTACCTCAACGGTCAACAGGCCCTTGTCTTTCGCCCGCTGCATGATGGAGTGGGAAAGCGGGGAGGCCAGAAGATCGGGGAGGACGGTGATGATGTCGAAATGCACGGGGAGGTAGTCTTTTAGTTCAATGGTCTTGTAGGCTACCGCAAGGGGGCAGGCGGCAAAGGTAAGCTCGAAGCCGAACACTCACAGGAACATTTCCTCCTACGCTCCGCTTCGGAAAACGTACCCTTAGAGGTTCTAACCACTCGATTAAGGCCTCGAAGTGTGCTCCGCAATGGAGCCGGAGGCAGAATCACTGAGTTCCGTTCCCTGCGGGGCTGCGCGGTGAGCTTACGGACCAATCCCAGCTACACCAAATTTTCCCCACAAAAGTAACAATGTTTACTGTAGCCCGATGACGTGCGGCAGCATACAAAGACAACAAGACCACCAGACTACAAAGTCCTCACCCCCGCCCGGTAGCGACTCCAGACATTGTAGAGCATCCGGAATGGTGCAATCAATGCAGCAACGACGGCCCACACCCCAAAAAAACGATATTCCCCGTGTATGTAAGTGTTCATGATACCGGCGAGGTTTTCGGGGAGGTGCCTGACGAGCACATCCGGCCCTTGTTCGTCAAAGTGGATGATGAAGCCATTGAAGAATTGTACCATCCAGAAGATCAGCGGAATCAGGGCAATACCCAGCGCTCCCTGAATAAGCAGATGATCACGCAGCCAGCTGATTTTAAGGAAAAACATGTAACGGGTAAGGGTGATGGCTACTATGACGTAGATAAAATTGGGGAGAAAAAAGGGAAATTGCGGGATCTGGGTATAGATTGGAGCAATGACCAATGCAGCCAACACGAAAGTGAACACCCACCAGATGAGTTCGTAGCTGACCTTAGTGATGCGGGTGGAAGTAGCCATGATAGTTTTCTTTTGCGGTGCAAAGCTACGGCAAAGCAGGCGCGGCCGCAGGTGCGGGGGGAGGTTAATTAGCAGTGACAACCCTGAAGCTTAAAAACCACCCACCAACTGGTACGTTTTCACTTTAGAATAACAACCTGTAACCTACATCTCAAACCGTAGCGAACTATTGTTAAACACACGTATGTATCGTCAATGCCGCTGTCCGAAAAATGCAGAGTATATTGTGTATCTACATTGGTTTCGCTCCTATGATAAGCCGCCTGCTTCTACTCGTATTTTTACTGTGCCCTCTTCTACTTAAGGGGCAGCAGGTGTTGGTGGACTCTATCTCCCGGGCACTTGAAGTAATGACCGAACCAGAAGAGAAAACGGATCTGATGCTGGGGCTTTGCCGGGCAAAATTGTTCCTCGGCGGGCCCAAACTCGGGAGAGCGGCAATTAAGCAAACCATTGATTACACCCTCGCTCAAAAAGACTCCGTAAGCTACGGAAAAGCTCTTTGCTATCAATCTCAGTCATTTAGCAACAATGCAGAATACGGCCTGGAGGTATCATTACGGGCTTATGGCATTGGCCGCCGACATCAGGACATGGACCTGATGTTATTCGGCATCTACCATATTGCAGAGTATTATATCTACGAAAAAAACGATTTTACCAGTGGTAGCAAGTGGTTAAAGCTTGGCCAATCGCTGAACCACGAGAAGATCACCCACAAGCACCTGGGCAATTTTTACAAAGTTGCCGCCGTGAACTGCCAATTTTCCGGAAAAAGAGATAGTGCAGAGTATTGGTATGGGCAGGCACTGGAAGAGTTCAGAGCAGTAGGAAACGATCCAGACATCGTGCCAGGTCTTAACCGCACTTCCGCTCAGGACTGGGACCGGGGCGACCAGAATGCGGCACAGATACTCATTTATCTTTCCCGCTGCTACGTCCAGGACAGAGATTTCAGAGGAGGGGATAGCCTCCTGCAGGCAGCTGAAGAGGATTTGACTCGATGGGGAGCCTTTGATATGTTAGCCTGGGTGCAGGAAGAAATTGGAAATAACAGACAGACGGAAGGTCGGCTGGCCGAAGCCATCGAAGCTTTTGAAAAGGCATTGCGAATTTATGAATCCTTCAGTAGTACCAAATACCTCAGCAGTACGAACAGGCAGATTGGCACCCTGTTTATGGCATTAAGAGACCCTACGGTTGCCATCGAATACTTTGAAAGAGGCTACCCACATGCAGAACAGAATACCGACACCCTTGAGATGGTCACCATCAGAACGCTGCAGGGCCAGTCTTACGGTGATCTTCGGCAGTTTGCCATCGCCCGTGAGCACTTTGAAGAAGCTATTTCTATGGCGCAAGCCCTGGGGGATTCTCTCTCTACCGCTTATGTGCTTGGCACAGTTGGTGGTATTGAGATTGCGGCAAATAACCTTGAGGCAGCGAAGTCTGCCTACCTAAGAGCATACTCCATCCACCAGGCATATCAGGATGAGCCATCCCTGATTAGTGAGGCTACTGCACTATCAGACATTTATCTTCAGCTGGGTCAGCTCGACTCCACTCATGCTTACCTTGGAATAGCAGAGGAGCTAATGAAAGATGTTGGCGGCATATCCGCACGACCCAGCCTGGCCGAGCTGCTGGCCAGAGTAGCAGAAGCATCCGGAGATTACCCCGCCGCACTGGCCCACCAAAGACGCTACCAAGCTTATCAGGACAGTTTTTTCAGTAAGCGCTCTCAAGAGAGCCTCCGTTCAGCTCAGGTGCGGCAAAACGTCATTGATTACCAATCAAAAACCGAAGCAGCAGAAAGAGAAAGCAGCCTCTTAGCGCAGCGAAATCAGCTTTACCTGGCCCTGGCGGCCTCCTTGTTTTTCTTGTTGCTGATTGGCGCATTTCTATTTTCTAAACTTCGCATCGCCAGGCAGCAGTTAGCGAGCCAAAACCAGGAGCTTAGTGACCTCAATATCACCAAAGATCGCTTCTTCGGTATTATCGCACACGATCTCCGCAACCCGATTGTAGCGCTCCAAAGTGCAGATATGCAAATTGAGCACCATGCCAATCGGAATGACATAAATAGCGTCAAAAAAATAGCCGAACTGGTGGGAGACACCACCAGGCACCTTAACAGATTATTGGATAACCTGTTGAGTTGGGCCCTGTCCCAGCAAGGGGTACTACCCTATCAGCCAGAGCAAATCAATGTTGCTGAAGTAGTCGATGAAGTAATCGAAATATTCCTGCCCGCAGCTTCGGTAAAACGAATAGTATTGACGGCGGACATAAAGGCAGAGACCATCGTTTTTGCCGATCTCCCCGCCTTCCACGCCATTCTGAGAAACCTGGTGGGCAATGCCATCAAGTTCACACCAACGGGAGGCAATATAAAACTCTCAGCAAGTAGCTCCGACGATAAGGCCCGCATCATGGTGATTGACGACGGCATCGGGATGTCGGAAAGTAAGCTGTCGTCTATTTTTCAGGTGGCTGCCGGATCGAGCTTTGGCACCGCCGGAGAAAAGGGTACTGGTCTTGGATTAACCCTCGTGAAAGAATTAACGACCCTTAACCGCGGAACCGTCACCGTTAGTTCTTCCTCCGGAGCGGGAACGAGCTTTACGGTAGAGCTGCCCCGAAAAGTGTAAAGGAACCTATACTGATCCCTTCGTCACTTCATAGAGGGCGTAGGCAGCCAGGGCCAGTTTAAGCAGCAAGGAAGCAAACTCCAACCAGGGTTTACTCCGTGCGAGCTTGCCGGTTCTTTCCGTTGGGGTCAGCGGATAAGTTACAATAACAACGATGATGTCGCGCAGGCGATGGCGCTCCTCCTCCGTAGCGTCGGTAGTAGCTGGCTTTTCCCCTAAATTGGACTTCTGTTTGGTTTCCTGAGATGACATAATGCTGACTGAATTTAAAACAAAAATAAGTATAAACTCATTTTAAAACAAACAATTTGTTTAATTAAATCTACTTTGTTTTGAAAGCCATCCGCAACGCATGCCCGGTGGTGAATGAACATCGGCGTCCGGTCACCAAAGCCCGTGACATAAGAGTAGCCCAGCGGATTGTGCCCAAAGATGTAATCAACAGAAGCTTTTACACCAGCTATGTATTCGGCCTCAGGTCGTTGCTGGTGGGCGGCGATGAGGACCATAGCGCCGTTGAGCACATCGGAGGTACTTCCCCAAACGAAGCGGTTAACCGGCTGCCGGAAAGCAGAAGTATCGATGGCCCCGATGAGGCTGTCAGCCACCCCCACCAGCCGCTCCGTGAGCTTTGTCTGCATTCCTTCGGGAATGGACTGCCGGTTGCGCAGCAGACTAAAAACGGCCAACTGCCCCATGAAGGCCGTCCAGCTTCCCCCTTCCCGGTAGCCGACGGGGGGCAGGTTGGCCTCCAGCCATTCCAGGTAGACCGGCGCATCGGTCGTCAGGAACAGTTCAGCGGCGACGAAAGTCCGTTCGTCCGCAAAATTCTTATCCCCATACTGCCCGGTGTTTACGTCGGCGGGGTTGGTGAAGGCTACGTCAGGATGCTCCTCCGCCCATTTCCAGGCCCGTTCGGCGGCTAGTAGCAGCTGGTTGGAGTAAGCTTCGTCTACGCTTCTGAAAATCCGGGCGGCCATGGCCGTTGCCCCGGCGAAGTCGAGGGTAGCGGCGGTTCCTTTGCCTACGACATAGCGCTGGTTGGTAGCTTCGTGGGGCATCACCATGCCCTCAAATTTCAGGGTGGTGAGCTTGTGAAAGAGGCCACCGTCCTTGTCCTGCATGGTCAGCATCCAGTCCAGTTCTACCTTCAGTTCATCCAGATAGTCACTCCGGCCATTACCGCTTTCGGGAATGTTGAGTCCGCCGTCCGGAATGGGATCGCCAATGTCTTCAAACAGCGCCAGATACTGCGCCAGTGGGAAGGCGGCATTAACGATGTACTTGTTGAAGTCTCCCGCATCGTACCATCCACCGGGGCTGCGGGTTATTCCGCTGCGGCAACTACTTGGGTGAAATAGATCCGAGGTATCCGGATGCCCGGCGGGGCGGGCGTACATTCCGGCGTGTTGTGGCAATAGTTCCTCCCCTGCCCTTTGGTAATAATCACTTTTCAAAGAGGCGATAAAGGCTTCCTGATAAAGGCCCTCCTTCACCATAAAATCAGTTGAGTAACCGAGGCCGGGGACATAAATCCGGTATTCACCCGTGGGCAAAGGGCCTTCGTTTACGTGATGCGCGCGCACGCCCCCGACCCTGCTCCAGTCAAGTGCCGGGGCCAACTTTCCGGTCCGGACTATTTCGTCTCCGGAAAGGTTGGTGATGAAGTATGCTGGTCCGGGCGCTTTGTGTTCCTCTTTGGCGGTCAGGGTGTCCCGAATCTGAGAATGCACAATGACGCTGAATTGTACATCGGATTCAGGATAAAATCCGAGTTGGTTCAGCACGATGTCGTGGGTAAGCTCATCATCAAAAGGGGGCAGGTTTTCATCGGGGGTTCCGCAGTGGCTGAGAAGGCAGACCAGGAGGGCAAGGAAAAAATATCGGGCCTTTTATTTGTATACAATTTAATGCAAGCTAAGCAGGCGCGGCCGCAGGTGCAAAGGAAGGGTTTTAAAAAGCAGGGTCTTGGGTGGCAGCCGCCCACTTTGCTCTTCTTACTTACCATTGCTCCTGCGTTCAGCGCCCGGCACAAAAAAAGCGACCAGCGGACAGTATTCAGGGTCGTTTTGCCTGAATGCTGTCCGCTGATCGCTAAAATCTTGCGGTCTAACACGAAACATAGTCATCTATCCCCAAACAGGAATGACCATATTGCTTCGTGGATGCGCCCTGCGGGCTACGCGCCATTAGTATGACCAGAGATCCTGCTCGAAGTTGAAGATCTCATGTTTGATTCTTTCGGCTTCCATCAGGCGTTCCCGGCCGTTGGTGAGGTAGCCCTCGATCCGGCGATCAAGTACGTTACTTTCCTTGATGATGTAACTGTTGAAGTATCGGCTTTCAAATACGTCTTCCCAACTCCGTGAGGCGGCATCGTTGCCATTTGCGAAGGCCAATTCATTGGCCAGTACCTGGCGGGCGGCGGGGTAGTAGACCCAGAACATGGGAAGCTCATAAAGGAAGGTCCCGTTTTCGTCGAACTCATCCTTCAGCGGCGCGATGCCCAGGATACGCACTTTCATCGTGCTGCTTTCCTTGTCGAAGAACCAGATTTCCTGCAGGCGGTAACGGCGGATGTCTTCCGGGTTAAGCTCACGGGCTACGAGGTCGTAGGTAACCTCATATGTTTCCGGGTCAACGATCGGAACGGTATCGATGCCACCGGCCATGTTGCCACGATCTTCTTCAGACATTGGCGTGGTGAACTTATCGTCCAGCGTACCGTAAAGCTCAATCTTATTGCTATCCGCTGCTTCCAGCAGGATATTGATCAATGGGCGATCGGGGTTCGAGAAGGGAAGGTTGATCTTCTCGCGAACGTCGAGTACCCGCCAGATGCGCTTCTGCCACATGATGTCCGCTTCGCGGACATGCTCGTAGGGCAGGATGCGGCGCTCGATCTGAGAGCGCTTTTCGATGATGTCGTTCACGGGCTTCATGAACTGATCCTGGCTGGGGTCGGGCTGGCCGGCACCGGGCAGCGTGATGGATGTGGAGTTACCCTGTGGGTTACCGGGGCGCTGGGCTAGCAGCACGGAGGTGCTGGCGAGCAAAAGCAGGAGGGCTAGTTTGAAAGCTGCCTTCATGGGAGGGGGGAAATAATTGAGGAAGGGATATGACTTATACGAACTACGAACGCCGGGAAGCAGGGCCATAGTGTAAGAGTCAGCAAAAAAAACAAGCCTCCGGAGGCATTTCTCCGGAGGCTCGCAAAAATCTCGTTTAATTCCGGCTTTTCCAAATGGTGGGGCCGGTCTTAACTGTATTTACTTGATCTTGAAGACCATCGTACCAATCGGGCGAGACACCTTATCACCCGGACAGGTTGCCTTGATGTTGTTGGCGTAGTAAATATCACCCGGCCTAGCACGCTGCACAAGCTGCTTGGTGGTACCCGTGAACGGACCGCCACGGTTTACGCTTGGTACGGCATCGGCACGCTTTGGTACGTATACCATCTCGTAACCAATGATGTTACACTTTGCTTCAAAGTCGAAAGACTCCAGCTTAGCGTAAATGCCTCTTTGCGATTTGAATACGTTGCTGGCAATCGTACCCCCTTTTGAGTTGCCCAACATGGCAACCGGATCAGGAATACGCTTTACGCGGAAATCGAAGGAACCAAGCTGCTTGCCTTCGGCAGTTACATTTACCTTGGCAGTACCGACGGAGTTACCCGTAACGATGAATTTGCTGCCACTACCAGACTTGCGTGAAGCCGAACCGGTAATGTTTACGCGAACCTTGCTGGAAGCAACACCTGCGGCAGAAACCGTCAGGGGGTTATCAACGCCCATGTAAAATACGTTCATCTTGTCGGCAGATACGGCAACGGAACGCTGGCCTACTTCGTAGGTGAATTTGCCTTCGCCACGCTCCACCTCATTGGTAAGCGGATTGGTCACAGCAACAGAGGTGTTGATTGTCTTGGGGCCAGAGCCACTACCCGTAATGGTATAGTCAGCAGAACCGTCAGCGTTTACGCGCAGGCGTTGTCCATTGACCCGCAGGTCAATGTTAGCGGGATCAAGGCTGGAGCTGTAGCTACCAACAGAAACCTTTGCTCTGATCTGCTCACCACCGATTACGTAACTTTTATCAGCATTAAATACTGGGAAAAACTTATCGAATTCGATCGTCTTACCACCAACTAGGTTAACCAGGTCGTTAACGATATTTGCTTCGGATACCTTAAGGTCAGATTTCATCTGAGACATCAGTGGAAGGACTGCCGCAACGGGCATGTGGCCAAATTTGAAATCAGACCAGCTTTCACGGCCAGCTTCTTCCCACGCCTCATCGTCAATGTTGAAGGGCATGTTAGTTACAACGCTGGCAATCTTTGCCGTTACCTCATCTGGAAGAACATCCATGTCCTTACCATGCTCATTCAGCAAGTTCGTGTAGGCATCAATCAGGCGCTGACGTGTTTCAACGATTTTTGCCTTCAGTTCTTCGCCAACACCGGGTTCACCACCGGCACCGTCTTCGCCGAGAACGAGGAGACGAGTAGTAACGTCTTTGTTCTTCTTGCCGCGAACGGTGCGCATACCGTGGTCCATTTTGTAATCATCTTCATCAAGCTCGCCGTTGTTGTTACCGGCCATATCGATGAGTTGATTACGCAGATCGTCTACGTAGCTGTAAAACTCATCAGAGATAGAGCCTACTTCTGCAATCACGGGAGTGATCGGCTTAAACTTAGCTTTTGATGGATCCTCCAGAATAGATTCCACCCCTTTCACGGTGGCATCCATTTGCTCATTCACCGTAGCGATAGAGGCTTCATTACCCTCATCGAGAGTTTGGAAGGCGTTCATTACCTCTGCGGATACGTTCAGGGCCAGGAGGGCCATGAGTACCAGGTACATGATGTTGATCATCAACTGCCGGGGTTCCTTGGGGATTGACATATTGATCTATAGATTGTAAACCCGGCGCGGCGGCAGCGAAGCTCGTTGCCGCCGCGCGGATTCTGGGGAATTAATAATTGGGTTCCGTAAAAACGGGGGTCTTAGGCGTTAGGGCCGCGCATCGCGCTGATCATGTTGCCGTAGACGGAGTTGAGGGTATTCAGGTTACCGTTCAACTGTTGCATGTTCTGCTTGTACGCTTTGGTGTCTTCCGCAGTAGCGGCCAGGTCAGCCATGGCTTCGTTGAGCTTAGCGTAGAAGTTACCCATCTGGGCAATCTGCTGGCTGGTGCCGCTGAAGTCAGCTTCCTGGAGAGCTTTGAGGCTGCTCATGCTCTTAGACATGGTCTGCAGTTCCGTAAGCATTCCGCCGAGCTGCTGCTCCACGACCTCACCGTTCAGTGCGGCAGGCGCAGCGCCTACACCACCACTGGAAAGTGGAAGTACATCAGCGTCGTACTTGTTGAGACCGGGGTAGAGTTTGTCCCAGTAGTAATCCGGCTCAGGGCCGAGAATACCGATGAGGAAGAACAGGAACGCTTCAACGCCAAGACCGATGGTCAGGAGGTCGAGTTTCATGCCACCAACGGTAGGCATTTCCCAGGATTGAATTTTGTAGAGAGCACCAAGCATAACGATCGCGGCGCCAACGCCGATGATGAAGTTCTTGATGTACTTAAAGGTGGGCGACTTAGTAATTGCCATTGTACGAACGTAAGATTTGGGGAAAGAAAGATGATGAAAGAAGCGAAGGCGCTTAGTAATCAGACTTGACCCCGCTTGAAAAATTTAGGTTGTTCTCGTGGCCACGGCCACATTAACGCCAACTTAACCGAAGTTAAGAGTGTCATATTGTTTAGCGACCGCGAAATTAACAGATTTTGCTCACTTATGCAAAAAATGTTCATTTGGGGAAAGTGGCCGACAATAGACGTCCGCTCATTCAATAATGTTTTGTACGATGAGGAAAGGCTGACAACTTAGGGGATGACATTACTTTTTCAAGCTGCAAGCCGCCCCTGAATGCCTATGACCTTCGTTTCTGCTGGCTGTCATAAATAAGTTTTTGCCCGGCTTTCTCCAGCGAGGAAGCACTCCGGCCAAAAATGAGCACCAGCTTTTCGACGTCGTTGGTGTAGCACATTGCCTCAATGAGCAGGGCCTGCTCATCCCGCACCCAGGGCTCGAAAGCGCGGGGGTAATTGGTACGTGCGGTAGCCATGTAGGCAGGCAGACGATCATCGGCTTTGCGCAGGCCGAGGGCCTGCACGGCACGACGGAGTTCGAGGTCTTTTGCTTGGTCGAGCTTATTAAACTGAGCTTCGCGGAAGAAGTCTACCTGCCGCCAGGGTTCGTGTACGGTGGCCCGGCCGGGGGCCGGGGTTTCGAGCAGCACATTCGGGTTGTCCCGGTGATAGGCGATGAGGTGGGTGTGGAGCACATCCCGGGTATACACCCCCCGGTAGCGGTTGTAGGCCCGCAGGCCCTTCAGGTTATGGTCAACAATTGAGCGGCTACCGATAAAAACTTTTACCAACTGCGTTACGCAGGGCTCGTAGCCCAGCGCCCGCAACTCTTCGCAGGCACCGGAAATGACTCCTTCCGGTATGTCCACTACTACATCGGGCTTGCCGACCAGCTCCTTGATCAGGCGGTTAAAGGCCCGGCGGACGGGCGGTTCCCCAATACGGGTATCCGCTTTTCTGAAGTATTCTCCGCTGCGGGGGTCTACCCCGTTGCGCAGTGAATCGAGTACTTGAATGATGGTTTGGTTGGTCATAACGGCAGGGTATTGGTTTAGTGAACGATGCTGGTTGACACGGCAAAGTTGATACTCAGGAATACCCTTAGTCGTTCATTATACGTATACTTGCGTTTATATGCGTATATAAACGTTTACATACGACTAGGGTACATCTACAGATATACCCGAAACAGGCATAACGCAGCCGCCAGTCAAGCTGGTTGACCTGGTATTTGAGGTTGCTGGTTTCAGCGAAAAAGTCTTTGACCTGATCGCCTTGGCTGAGCAGGATACCGACATGTTGCTGAAGACCATCGAGTCCGTCGAACTGTAATCCCTAGTTTTAATCTAAAAAGCCCCGGTCGCAATGATTGCGTACCGGGGCTTCTTTTTCTGGGTAAGACCCTATCTTTTCTTGGGGGTCTTGCTTTGCGGAACCATGCTTTTTCCTTTCCGGGAAGCAGCATTCGTCATTGGGCTGCCTTTTGCCAGACGAGCTGCCTTTTTGGAGGCTTTGACGGATTCGGCCATCTTACGGGCCTGGTTGCGCTTTTCAGCTTTTGTTTTCACTTGCGTATGATTTATCGGCCCAACACGGGCTCGATTACACTACAAATAAAATGCCTTTTTTGATAATTTGTGGCAAAAGCAAAAAAAAATTAGCCAGATTTTAGTTAAAGTTTTCCTGCCTGAAAAAGCCCCAATAAAAATGCCCCGAAAGCCTGCTAAAGCAGTGCATTTCGGAGCATCAGAACCGGCAGAGCCGTTGTTCTTTTACACGATTAGCATCGCATCTCCATAGGCGAAGAAGCGGTACTTCTCTTTCTGCGCCACCTTATAAGCTTCAAGAATAAGGTCAATGCCCCCGAAGGCACAGGTAGTGATGAACAGGCTGCTTTTGGGCAGGTGGAAGTTCGTCAGCAGGTGATCGGGGATGTGAAAGTCGTAGGGAGGGAAGATGAATTTATTCGTCCATCCTTCATTGGTGGCCAGCAGGCGTTCAGCACTCACGCTGTTTTCGCAGGCACGCACGGAGGTAGTACCGACGGCACAGATGAGGCCTCCTTCACGCTTGGTTGCGTTGACGATGTCAACGGCGGGTTGGTTGACGCGGAAGTATTCTGCGTCCATCTTGTGTTTGGAGAGGTCCTCAACTTCAATATCCCGGAAGGTGCCCAGGCCAAGGTGAAGGGTGATCTCTGCTTTTTTAATGCCTTTAAGCTCCATCCGCATCAGCGTCTCACGGCTGAAGTGCAGGCCGGCGGTAGGTGCGGCTACTGCGCCAACCTGAGAGGCGAAAACGGTTTGGTAGCGCTCAGCGTCACGGGAGTCAGCTTCCCGTTCCAGCAACTTGGGCAGGGGAGTGTTACCAAGACTGTGTAGCTCGTCAAGGAATTGATCATTGGGGCCATCGTACAAAAAGCGGATGGTACGGCCACGGCTGGTGGTATTATCTACTACTTCAGCTACCAGCTTGGTCACTCCGCGCTTGTCGTTGAAGTATAGCTTATTACCAACACGGATTTTTCTGGCGGGATCCACCAGTACGTCCCAAAGGCGTGCCTGGGTGTTGAGTTCCCGCAACAGGAAGACTTCAATCCGTGCCTGGGTTTTTTCTTTCAGGCCATAGAGCCTGGCGGGGAACACCTTCGTATTAT
>ENA-ORXT01002749-ORXT01002749.1-marine-metagenome-genome-assembly--contig:-NODE-2749-length-20442-cov-11.431279_pt1 | contig 20442 bp, 9 predicted proteins | sample MGYA00237868_ERZ511482 | MGnify/ENA metagenome assembly ERZ511482
AGTTATTTTTTAGAGGAAAATAACAGAAAAAGAGCATTTCAGATAGGTATTTCTTAAAGGGTAACAAGTCTATTAAACAAATAAACATTATAAACAGATAAACAAACGACTTACTGTGCTACAAAATATAAATCAAACCAACCAGCACCGCCCACAATTTGGCTTCTAACGACCAAGTCCGTTTCTGTTAGAAATACGATGTCATAAAGTGGTCCTGAATCCATAACGCCCATAAATGCACCTTCTGGTAAGACAATACGGGTTTCTCCATCCTCTCCCCCTCCATCAACTAAAAAGTAAGTTAAATCGGTAGGTGGGTCAAGTTCTACTGCTGCATAGCCATTAAAAGGATCAATAGTGGCTCCATTATTTTTATACTGAAAGCTAGACCCCTCGAACGTAAAGCAGAAACGGTCGTCATATTGTTCAGGTACTAAACCACCTTCTGGAGACGTAAACCATTCCGTAGAGCCAGGTGAAGGACCAACAGAGATAGCACCTGCCACTTGTGAAAATATCCAACATTTTCCATTGGGATTTTCACATCCACCCGTTAAAAAGGTAATTTCATCCGAGCAATCTAGTATCGCATCTTCTTCAAAAGAAACAGACTGAGAAGAGATAGAAGTACCTCCTCCACCTTCTTTAGCTGCATGTAGGGTAACAAAATATTCTCCTGCTTTTTGATATAATATAGTATCAGAGGCTAGGGTAGAGGTGTTTGGTGTGCCACCTGGTAAATCCCAAACTCTAGCAAAAAAGCCAGCAGATAAATCTGTAACAACCACTCTATTGGAACCGTCCTCTAATTTTTCTACAGAAAAGGTTGGTTCTTCTGGTTGAGCAGGAAGTGTGATTGCGTCATCAATTGATGGATCACATGCTATAAAACAACTGATTAAGAGCAAGCAAATGCTAGGAATTATATATTTTTTCATAAATTAAATATGCTTTTTTTTTAAGAGGTCAGAAGTCAGACCGAAAAATAAATTTTTCTGTCAGAAGTCAGATTTGGGACGTGTTCCTAGACGCATATATGACGTATTAGATAGCGTCTAGATAGAAATCAGCAGTCAGACCGAATAAAAGGAAGTCAGAAGTCACACCATTTCATTGTCAGAAGTCAGATTTATGACGTGTTCAACCACGTCCCAAGTCTGACTTCTGACAGAAAAATTTATTTTTCGGTCTGACTTCTGACTTCTTCTTTGATGTTAGTACCCCGGATTCTGTACCAAAGCTCCATTAGAAGCCTGTATTTGAGAATCAGGAATTGGCAATATACGGTGTACTTCATCTCTATAGCCAAGTGGACCAAGTACTTCTGTTGCTCTTCCTGTACGAACTAAATCAAAAAAGCGATGTCCCTCTAAACCTAATTCTACTCGTCGCTCATGATAGATAGCGTCTAGTAAAGTAGTACCTGATGAAGTCACCGCTGGCATACCGACTCTTTGCCTTACTTGATTCAGCGAAACTTTAGCTGCTGCTTCATCGCCTGTGTGATAAGCCGCTTCTGCGTGCATTAGCAATACATCTGCATATCGAATAACTCGGTCATTTGTACCCCCATTTGGATTTGGATCACCGAAAGGAGCTTCTTCATTTTTAAAGTTAAAAAACTTTTTAGCATAGTATGGATGTTGGTAACCCGTTGCTTCTAAAGTGAAAATACCTCGGTCCCCCATTGCATCCCCTTCTCTAAAAACCGTAGCTTTTAAACGTGGATCTTCCTGACCTCCTACAAAAAAAGCATCTACAAAATCTTGTGTAGGCAAATTAAAGCCAAAGCCTGCAAATTGTCCTCTAGCACGTTGAAAAACATTACTAAAAGTACCTTCATTGGCATTGTTTCTACCCCAATTGCCACCAGAAGCATTCATGTATTGAATTTCCATAATGGACTCTGCATTATTCTCTCCACCTTCCGTGAAAATTTGATTATAATCTCCAACTAAACTGTACTCTCCGGAGTTAATTATATCCTCAGCTATTGCTCTTGCCTCTGGCCATTTATTTTGAAAAACATAGGCTTTTAATAATAATGCTTGCGCTGTGCCTTTCGTGAATCGACCCAACTCTTCTTCTGGATATTCACTTTTAAAAGGTAAAGCTGGAATAGCTTCTCTTAAATCGTTTTCAATAAATGTCCATAAGGCTTGTGGTGGACTTTGTTCAATACCATATTCGCTTGGAGTTAAGACACGATCCACCAAAGGTACATTTCCAAAGTAAGTCACTTGCAAAAAATGGAACCACGCTCTGATAGTCTTTGCTTCCCCTAAAATTTGCGCTTTTTTGGTTTCATCCATTTCTATTGATGGTACTCGCTCTAGCACAACATTTGCTCGATAAATACCTTCATAATTAGCTGCCCATTCTGCGTCAGTGAAGTCGGTGTTCGTTGGGCCTTGAAAATTCTCCAATGCTGCTAAGTCTGGTGCGTCATTCGCCCCGGAGCCTCCTTTAACCGAATCATCAGACATAATATCTCCCCAAAACCATCGAAAGTGACCACCGGGGGTCAATTCAAACTGCAACGCTGCATAAGCACCAATTACAGCAGATACGGCATCTACTTCTGTTTTATAGAAATTATCGTCCGTTACACCAATAATAGGACTTTTTTCTAGCAAGTCTTTTTGACAAGAAAAAAGAAAGATAGTTGCAAAAAATAGATATTTATAAGCTTTCATTATTCTATATTAATTTCTTAATGAAAAGTAACTACTCCATCTTTGTTCAGAGTGAGTGGGCGTTCTTTTTTCTTTAAAATTGAAAATTTTAAAGAAAAAAGAACGCCTAAGTAGCTACAATGAAAAATAGATTTGTTAGGTACTTACTTTCTAAAAAACAATATTAACTCCGCCTAAAAAAGTTCTTGATTGAGGATAGAAACCTCTGTCAATCCCTAGATCTAGCGCACCTTGCGTTGCTCCAATTTCTGGGTCCAAACCAGAATAATCTGTGAATGTCAATAAGTTTTGCGCACTTACATATACCCGAAATTTATGTAATTTAATCTTGCTTAGTAAAGTATTTGGTAAAGAATATCCTAATTGAACATTCTTTAATCGAATATAAGAGCCATTCTCTATAAAACGATCAGATACCCTAGCATTAAAATTAGGGTCAGAAACAGTAACTCTTGGTTCAAAATTAGACGTACCCGGACCAGTCCAACGATTTAAGATGGATTGTGGTCGGTTGGTGTAAGAAAAATCATAGCGTACAATTCCGTTAAAAATATCATTTCCCTGTACCCCTTGAATGAAAAGGCTCATATCAAACCCTTTGAATTCTACATCTGCATTGATGCCGTAGGTGAAATCAGGAGTTGGGTCCCCAATATAATCTCGATCATCAATATTGATAATGCCGTCTTGATTCAAATCTTTGTAGCGAATATCCCCTGCTGATGTATTCTCATTTTGAAAAGCATGAGCAGCTACTTCTTCGTTAGATTGGAAAATACCATCTGTAACATAGCCATAAAAAGAAGCAACTGACCGACCTACTTCTGTTCGAGATACGGCACCCGCTGAGAAAACATTTCCGGTAGTAATTGGTTCACCACCTTCCCCTAAACTTATCACTTCTGTCTGTACAAATGCAATATTACCACTTACACTATATTTAAGTGCTCTATCTCTATTTCGATATTCTAATGCCAGCTCCAGACCTCTATTTTCTAATTCGCCAATATTTCTTACAGGTGCTTGCGTACCAGCAACGAAAGGAATCGGTGCAGCATAAAGCATATCAGAGGTGTTTTTAATATAGTAATCGGCCACAAAATTTATCTTGCCATCTAACAATTCTACATCTAAGCCAATATCTGTCTGAGTACTTGTTTCCCATTTTAAATCAGGATTTGCTGCAACTAAAGGCACATTACCATTGGTAATAATTTCTCCCGGTCCGAAGGTGTAATTTTGTCCAGCATTAACAATCGTAGAAAAACTATAATCTCCAATACGGTCATTACCATTTTGCCCCCAACTTGCCCGTAGTTTCAATAAACTGATAAGGTCGTTGGACCAAAAATCTTCTCTATTAATTACCCAACCTAAAGAAAAAGAGGGAAAGTAGCCAAAACGATTATTGGCTCCAAAACGAGAAGAACCATCGGCTCTAAAGGTTGCAGAAGCCAAATATTTATCCGCAAATACATAATTGACTTTTCCAAAGAAAGAGAGCAACGAAGATTCTGTTGCCCCTGCATAAGCACTTTGAGAGGATATTGGGTCAATCGTATTAGAAATATAAGCATCCGCAGGATCATTGCTTGGTAAATTAGTATTACCGCCACCAGCAAAATCGAATCGATTATTTAAAATCGTTGTACCAGCCGTTGCGCTTACATCATGTATCTCATCGAAAGTATTGGTATACGTTAATACATTTTCCCACTGCCTATTCCGCCAATCATTATGTTCTTTACCAACACTATTAATGTCATTGATCTCTCCAGCAGGCGCATCTCTTAGAGTAGGATTGATGCTTAAATTATAGATAGGCCGGAAAACATCTTTTTTTGCAAAAGTAGCATCGACACTATATACCGATCTGAATTGAAGAGCATCAGAGAATTTAATCTGTCCAAAAACAGAACCTACCACCCGGTGCGTTGTCCATTGGTCATTCGTCTGTGCAATAGCATTAATGGGATTGGTAATATCTGTATCTGAATAATAAGAATAGGCAAAAGTACCATCCGGTTTTCTGATTGGCGTAACTGGGTCCATATTTAATGCCCGAATAAGCGGTGTAGCAAATTCGTTATTTTCTGGCACTGCATTTCTAGTGAGATAAGTAAAACCTAAAGTATTACCCACGGTCAACCAATCTTTAATATCATTGGTCGAGTTTAAACGAACGGTGTATCGCTCAAAGCCCGCTTTTTCTCCACCGATGATGCCATCTTGCTTAAAATAATTTCCAGATGCGGTATAGGCAGAACGTTCTCCACCACCTGTAAAACTTATTTGATGGCTAGTAATTGGCGCATCTTGAAAGATAGCCTCTTGCCAATCTGTACCTGCCCCTAATTGTCTAGGGTTGGCAAATTCTGGTAAAGGTGTAATACCTGAATTAATTCTAGCCTCATTAGATAAAACGGCATATTCTGTAGCATCTAATAAGTGCATGTGCTTCCAAGCACTTTGTACCCCATAATAGGCATCATAACTAACCCTGCCTTCTTGGTTTCTTTTACCTCCTTTTGTAGTAATTAATACAACCCCATTTGCCCCTCTAGAGCCATAAATAGCAGAGGAAGCGGCATCCTTTAAAACATTGATAGATTCGATGTCATTAGGATTCAAAAAGTCAATTCCATCAACAGGAATCCCATCAACAATATATAAAGGATCACTATTATTAATCGTTCCTGTACCACGTATTCTTACTGTTAAAGCACTACCTGGAGAGCCAGAGTTTTGAGCTACTTGTACACCTGCAATTCTCCCTTGCAAGGCTTGCTCGGTTCTTAATACAGGCGATTCGGTTATATCTTCGGAGGAAACGGAAGAAACCGCACCACTAATGGTACTTCGTTTTTGAGTACCATAACCTACGACTACCACCTCATCAATTAAGGAGATATTATCCGTAAGCTCAATATTCAGAACGGTTTGATTACCAATAGCAACTTCCTGCGTGTTGTAGCCTGTATAGGAAATGACCAATATTTGATCAGGGGAGTCATAGGCTAATTCAAAGTTACCATCAAAATCTGTTACCGTTCCTTTAGAAGTGCCTTGAATTAATACAGAGGCACCAATCAGTGTGCCATCTAATTTTGAAGAGATAGTACCTATTATGGTACCTTGAGCACATAATATGCTAAGTCCTCCCAGAAGGAAGATGATTGTAAATAGTATTTGTTTAGTCATCTTATCGTGTTGGAGTTGCGGGTTGCGAGTTACAGGTTGCGGGTCTATTAATGATACGTAAATATTTTGTTATTAACTCGCAGTTTAGAACTTGCAATATGCAGCTCAATTTTATTTATCGTGTTGGAGTTGCGAGTTGTGTATTTGTTAATTAAACCCAAATAAATTTTTATTTACGTCTAATGAGCAAACCCGCAACTCGCAATTCGAATTATTGTTTAACTATTTTTTTCGTGGCTATCATAGTAGCTGTTTGAACTGTTACAATGTAAAGTCCTGCATCTAAATTAGCTGTGTTTAATTCATAATTATCGATAGTACCTTCTAAGGTAGTAGATACAAGTGTTTTACCAACTTGATCAAGTACTTGTAAATAGCGTTTTTCTCTAGTATTTTCAAAACTGATTAAAGCATAGTCTTGTACTAAGGTTGGTTGAATACTAAATAAGGCATCATTGACGATTAAGTTATTTAAACCAACGGTACAGCTATTACAAGTATTGAATGCAAAACAAACAGAAGCATCTCCATCTATTCGTATAGATCGGTTGGTAATTCCACCAGCCGTAATGGTACAAGATTCTCCACCAGCAAATTCTTCCTGTGCGGCCCAGTTATCAATGGTGAATTTATATTCGTAAATACCACCTGGTACCGTAACAACACCTGTCCAGATGCCATCACTATCTTCATCACTTAAAGGATTTGCATCGCCAGACCAACCATTCATAGAACCACTTACATAAACAGTTCCAATCTCCCCTTCATAGCTATTCATATCAACCTCGAAGGTAACATCTCCGCCAGCAGCAGGTCCTGCGCAATTCAAATCTGTGGTACATTCTGCAAAACAAGTATTAATGACTACATCACCTGCCAAAGCATCTAAAAAGCGGTCATTGAAATTATCTGTATTTGCACAATCTTGACCAGCAATATTTTCTTTACAAGAATAATCTGGACAGTTTCCATTAGTGAAAGTATAGAAAGTGCTATAACCAATAGGTCTTTCTATGCTAATACTGTAAACACCATCGCCATCAGGATCGGTTAGTCTATATTCTTCTTTAGAAGCACCGAAATCATTACCACCTGCAACAAAAACACCTGATTCCGCTGCACCAACTGAAGACATATTTAAATTATAAGTAATGATTGCACTTTCTCCACAGGCATAACAACTATTGAAGCAAACTACTCCAGGGTTAGTATTATCCGCAGTAACAGTATAAAGTCTATTCACGAATCTCTCGCCAGTACCACCATCAACTGTTAATTTGGTACAAGTTTCAGAACCATTGAATTGTTCCTGTACTGTATAATCATCCAAAGTGAATTTGTATTCATAAACTCCATTGGTAAGAGGTAGGGTAGTGGTCCAGATTCCATCACCATCCTCATCACTTAAAGGATTGGCATTACCTGACCAACCATTCATAGAACCACTTAAATATACTTGAGTGAAATCTCCCTCATAGCCATTCATATCTACCGTATAAGTTACCTCTTGTGCTTGTGTTTCGCCGGCTACGCCACAGAAAACAACATCATCAAAGTAATAGATGACTTCATTTTCGCTATTTGATTCAAAATCAAAGAAGATAACCATTTGTGCATAAATATGTCCAGTAGCTGTTAAATTACTACCTTCTAAAGAAGGTGCGCTTAAATCAAAACACAATTCTTCCCATTCATTCACTTGCGTATTAGCAACAGTTGTAATCCAATCTTCCCCACCTGAGGTAGAAGCTTCTAATTTAACTGCCAAATTACCGATATGATCCATGTGGACTTTTATACATATCTGTCCACCATTAATTGCATCAATCGGACTAGCAGGCGCAGGATTGGAAAAAGCACCTGCCCAAACTTCAGAATTGGCTGCTTTAATATATTCTGCGACACTGCCACTTGTATTTATACCACTTGGATTTGGATTACCGATAACAATAGTTGTTTCTCCATCTAAATCGCTACCAAAGTATTGGAAAGCAGTAGAAGTTGCATCTGATTCGAAATCAAAAATAGTCGTACAAGCACCCATATCCATACCACCACCATTATTGCCACCACCGCCAGTACTAGTTTCTTCTCCACACATTGCACAAGAATTCCATTGAAAGCAAACTTCTTTGTCTCCACTTATTTCTATGATTCGGTTCGTAAATTCATCTGTTGTAAGTGTGCATTCATCTCCTGGAGTAAATATTTCTTGCGCATTCCAGTTATCTAAAGAAAATTTGTATTCATAGGTAGCATCGTCCAAGGGAAGCGTTATGGTCCAAATACCATCACCATCTTCATCACTCAAAGGATTGGCATCGCCAGACCAACTATTCATAGAACCACTTAAATACACCTGTGTAAATGTTTCATTATACCCAGTCATGTCAACTGAAAAGGTAGAGCCCGTTGTCATTTCTCCGCCACCGCCTGTAGTTTCTATACTAGGATAAGTAATATCATCAAAATAAAAAGTGACATCACTTACTGTACTTGCTTCCTGAAAATCAAAGAATAAAACCATTTGACCGAAGGTTCTACCTGCTGCAGGTAAATTGGAATCTTCTATAGAATTGGCACTTAAATCAAAGCACAATTCTTCCCATTCTCCTACAGCGGTATTAGGCTGCATAGTAATCCAATCTTCTCCACCAGAAGGTTGTTCTAATTTTAGAGCTAGATTACCAATATGGTCAAAGTGTACTTTTACACATACTTGTCCTCCATTAGAAGCATCTATTCCAATCGTTGGTGCAGGATTAGCAAAAGCACCAGCCCAAACTTCTGAGTTTGCTGCTCGAATATATTCTTCAACAGTGGCACTTGTATTGATGCCAGTTGCATTAGGATTCGCAATACTTGCAGTTAAGGACCCATCTAGCGAACTTCCAAAATATCCAAAATGAACGGTACTACCATCTGTTTCAAAATCAAGCGTGGTTGTTTGAGCATGTAAGTTTGTGAATAAACTTACTAAGAAGAGGAGAGATAAAATTTTTTTCATGCTAAATTGTTTTGTTACTAGAAGCGCTTATGGAATGAAGAATGAAAAATTAAGAATTGCAAATAGGACATCTAAGTTGTGCCTGCCAATCTATACTATATCTCTTCAACGTCTGCTAATTTCTTAATTCTTCATTCTTCAAAGTTCATTTTACTCAACTATTATGCGTTCCACACTATTTCCTTCCTTCGAACTTAGTCGAACAAAGTACATACCTGCGGCTTGGTTAGTTAAGTTAACTTCTACTTTTTGAGTGGCTTTAGTTGCCGCTAAAAATTGTTGCTGAATGATTTGCCCTTGCATATTTAAAATAGTAAGGGTACGATCTTTGCCTGAATCCGTAGCTACTTCTATAAAGAATAAACCATTACTTGGACTCGGATAAACAGTAAAATCTGTAGCTAAGTTATCTGTATTACTCTGATTAATGTTTGTATTGAATGCAGGTGTTATTTTGTCTCCCTCATTGATTGATGAACCGCAAGCATTACAAGTAGACCATTCAAAGCATATATCTGAACCTCCATTATAAATTCTATTTGTAAATGTCTCAAATTCTCCGAAAAAAGTCACTGTACATGGGTCTTCGACTGCAAAAGTTTCTTGAACAACAAATCCATCCAATTGGAACTTGTATTCTCCTCCTACAGGCATATCGATAGAAGCTGACCAGATTCCATCACCATCTGGGTCACTTAACGGATTAGCAGAATCAGACCAAGCATTGAAGGTGCCACTAATGAAAACGGTAGTGAATGATTCATTGTATACATTCATATCTACAGAAAAAGTTGTAGCTGTAGAGTTATCACCACCAGTGTCGCCGTTATTAACGTCTTCACCACAAACAGAACAAGAAGACCAATTGAAACAAATTTCTGCTTCTCCATTGTAGATTCTATTTGTAAATGTCTCAAATTCACCAAAAAAGCTTACAGTACATGGAGCATCGACATCAAATTGTTCTTGATCCATAAATTCATCTACTTGGAATTTATATTCACTCCCAACAGGCATATCTATTGTGCCAGACCAGATTCCGTCACCATCGTCATCACTCAAAGGATTAGCACTACCATCCCAGCCATTGAAAGTACCACTAATGAAAACGGTAGTAAATGATTCATTATATACATTCATATCTACTGAGAAAATAACGCCATTGTCTGCGTCGCCACCGTTATCCATGTCGCCACCGTTATCCATGTCGCCACCGTTATCCATGTCGTCACCGTTATCCATGTCGTCACCGTTATCCATGTCGTCACCGTTATCCATGTCGTCACCGTTATCCATGTCGTCACCACATCTGTAAAGTTCGATTTCTTCTTCTACTTGATAAAATCTTCGGCAATCATAAAATGGATAACTAGTACAGTACAAAGTACCATTTGCATCATATAAAATAGCACTATCTGCTGTTTGTACATATAAATATACATAGCCTCTGAAGCGATATACTTGTACAGTAGTACCTGCACAATCATTTGGGTCAACGATAGCTCCCAACCAACTGTAATCTTCAAAAATGGTTGAAGTCATGCCTGCATCATCTCCATTTCCTGCATCATCACCGCCATCACCCATGTCACCGTCATTATCCATGTCGTCACCATCACCCATGCCACCACCATCGTCTGTGTCGCCAACATTTTCTCCACAAGCAGTACAAGCACTCCAATTAAAACAAACACTTCTGTCAAATACAACTTTTATTATTCTATTAGTAAATTCAGCTGTAGTTAAGGTACATTCTGCGCCTGGTTCAAATTCTTCTTGATTTGTAAAGTTATCGGTAGTAAATTTATATTCATAAAACCCAACAGGAAGTACTAAAGTAGTAGACCAAATACCATCGCGGTCGTCATCACTTAAAGGATTAGCCTCACCTGACCAAGCATTAAAAGAACCACTCACATAGACTTGTCGGAAACTTCCTGAAAAGTTGTTCATATCTACTTCCAAAGTAATATTAGCAGGTTCAAAACCCGGAATAGGTTCACTAGGCTCGACAGGCTCATTATCACCTCCACCATCAGTGTCACCTCCATCATCATTATCACCTCCACCATCAGTGTCACCTCCATCATCATTATCACCTCCATCATCAGTGTCACCTCCATCATCAGTATCACCTCCGTCATCTCCATCACCACAACTAGTACAAGTATTAAAAATAAAACAAACACTAGTTTCTGCAGTAATTTCTATTAATCTATTAGTAAATTCATCAGTAGTTAAAGTACAACTAGCACCCGGAGTAAATGTCTCTTGTACTGTAAAATTATCCAAAGTGAACTTATACTCATAAGTACCAGCAGTAAGTGGTATAGTAGTAGACCATATACCATCACCATCCTCATCACTTAAAGGATTAGCTTCACCTGACCAAGCATTTAGAGAGCCACTTACATAAACTTGATCAAAGCTTTCACTGTAGCTATTCATATCTACAGAAAAAGTTACATCCACATCTTCAGAAGCCAAAGGAGTATCATCATTACCACCTCCATCGCCTCCGGTATTGCTACAAGTATTACAAGTACTCCAGTTAAAGCACACTGAGTCACCTCCATTATAAATCCTATTCGTAAATGTCTCAAATTCTCCAAAAAAAGTCACCGTACACGGGGCTTCGACGCTAAATTGTTCTTGTATGCTAAACTGATCTAATTGGAATTTATATTCCCCTCCATTAGGTATATTAACAGAAGTACACCAGATACCGTCACCATCTGCGTCACTTAATGGATTAGCAGAATCTGACCAACTATTGAAAGGACCACTTATATAAACAGTAGTAAAGGAGCCAGAGTAGGTGTTCATATTGACACAGAATTCAGTTTGCCCATATAAAGAGCCTAACAAGCATGTAAGAAATAAGAGAGATAAAAATTTTTTCATTAGAAAATTAAATTTTTAGAAGCTCTAGAGGATATAAAGTAGCACCTTATGTTCTTGGGATAATAATAAGTTGCTACTAAAAATTACCTAGTGCTGCTTCGGTTATAAAACGGAAAGTTGTATTGCTATTCTTATTAAATATACTTAATCAAGGCTAAATTAGTAATTTTATTTAAAAATTTTAAATACTTATAGGTTTATGTTTATATCTTTTTTTATCAACTTTTGTAAGTTGTTGAATATCAATTGTAAAGTTACATTAAATTAAGATTATTAAATAATTTGTATATACATAAACACTACATCATGGTTCATTAAATAAGCAAAAAGTACTACATCATTACTACATCATTATCACATCATAGGTATATTTACACCTCGTTTTATAATTATATGATGAAAAAACTATTATTTTTCTTACTACTACAATCTTCTTGCTGCCTTTGGGGGCAAGCACCTAATATTGGCAGTCCTTTTATTAAGAATTTTTCTAATAAAGTTTATAAGGCAGGTACACAAAACAGAGCAATACAACAACACCCTAAAGGGTATTTGTTTTTTGCCAATAATAATGGCCTACTTCAATTTGACGGAAGTGAATGGCGGTGTTATCCTTTAAAAAACCAGACAATTGTTCGCTCCTTACATATAGCTGAAACCGGCGAAATCTATGTTGGTGGACAAAATGAATTTGGTTATTTTTTTCCCAATGAATTTGGTCACCTAACCTATCATTCTTTATTGGAGAAATTTCCAGAGGCACATCGAAATTTTACAGATGTATGGAAAATTGTTGCTGTAGATAATAGCCTGCTATTTTATGCTTCAGATAAATTATTTGAATTAAAAGAGGATACTATTCAAGTAGTAGCAGAGGAAAAAATAACTTTTTTAGGAGAGGCAGGAAATAGAGGATTTGTAAAATTTGAAGGTGAGGGGTTATTAGAATATAAAAATGGTCAATTTGAGACGCTGAAAGGGGGGGAGTTATTGGTGGATGAACTAGTTACTGATGTTGTATTACTAGAGGGGCAAGTGTTGGTTTCTACCTTGAAGGCGGGTATTTTTAGTATTAAGAACGCACAAATTCAGCCTTGGGAAATTGCTGCACAACAATTTTTGCAAGATAATCGCATTCACAGTTTAACGGTTGTTAATAAAGAAGAAATTGCAGTGGGAATGGCAGTCGGTGGTGTTCTTATACTCCATAAAAATGGTAAGGTGTTACATCATTTTAATAAAAAGAACGGTCTACAAAACAATAGTGTTCTAACCGTTTTTGAAGATCACTCTGCTAATTTATGGGTAGGTTTAGAGAATGGAATTGATTACATCCAAACTAATACCCCTTTTTCTTGGATTATCCCAGATAGAGCGTTGGAGGGGGCAGCGTTTACGGTGGCAGTACATAATAATCAATTATATCTAGGTACTTCCAATGGACTTTTTCGACAGGAATGGAAAAATTACTATGATCCACTAAAAAGTAACCAATTTAAATTGATGGATGGGACTTTAGGACAAGTATGGGGCCTAAGTGAAGTAAACCAACAATTACTTTTAGGGCACCATGAAGGTGCTTTTAATGTGGAACAACAAAGTGTTGACCAATTCTACAAAGGAGATGGGATTTGGAAGTTTCAAGCACTAATACAAGATACGACTTGCATAATAGCTGGAACTTACAAAGGAATAGCTCTATTTAAAAAGACCACAAGTGGATTAAAATTTGTTAAAAAGTTCACAGAATTGTCAGAATCTAGTCGATTCTTTGAACAGGATAAGGACGGTAATATATGGATTGCACACCCTTATAGAGGTATATACAAAGCTACTATTAGTCCTGATTTAAACACGATGTCTGTTCGCCTATATGGTAAAAGTGATGGATTGAATAGTAATAATCTAAACCATGTTTTTAAGATCAATGGGCAGATGGTTTTTACAGGAGAACAAGGGGTTTTTAAATATAATCAAGTGACCGATCGTTTTTTTCCTCATGAAGAACTAAATGATTTATTAGGAACGACTAGTTCAATTTTAAGATTATTTGAAGATAAACAAGGCAATATATGGTATGTGATGCCTAAAGAAACAGGTATCATTCAGATAGTAGATGAGGGTTTAACCAAATCTTTTACAAAACTTGCTTATCCAGAATTGAGTAAACAATTAGTACGAGGATTTGAATTAATTTATCCCTATGATGAGGCAAATGTTTTTATTGGGGTAGAAAAAGGATTTATACATTTTAAACCACAAAAAAAACTTAAAGAAAATACCCTAATCCAACCTGTAATTAGTGCAGTGAATTTGGTGTCAATTGTTGATAGCTTATTATTAGCAGGTCAGTATGAAGTTACACAGAATGAGCAGGCTATGGATTTTGATGCAACGCAAAATGCTTTTAGGTTTAATTTTACCGCTCTACCTTATATTTCTTCTGAAGAGACAAGTTTCCAATGTTTATTAGAAGGTTTTGATGAAAATTGGTCCGCATGGTCTAGTAAAAGAGAAAAAGTATATACCAATCTACCTCCTGGGGATTACACTTTTTTAGTTAAAGCGAAAACGGCTAATAGGAAGGCAGGAGAAGCTAGTCGTTTTTCATTCTCCATAGCTCCGCCGTGGTATGCTTCAACAGAGGCATATTTTATCTATACTTTACTTCTTCTTAGTGGAATCGCAAGTTTGGTAATGATTCCCCGAAGACACTATAAAGAACAAACTGCTGAATTAAAATCGGAGCAAAAAAGGAAGGATGAAGAACATCAAAAGGTAGTAGAACAGGCGGAAAAAGAAATGATGCAATTAAAAAATACAAATTTACAAACGGAAATTTCTTTTAAAAACAAAGAATTAGCCACGACTACGATGTATTTGGTACAAAGAAATAACCTGATTACTAAATTGCAAAAACAATTGAATCAACTCGCCAAAAAAACAAAAACTGCAGGCGTGAAAAAAGAAATTAATCAAGTGATTAGGATGTTACATAATGAAGAACAATTAGATGGAGATTGGGAACAATTTGCACGCCATTTTGATCAGGTTCATATCGATTTTCTACAACGACTGCGTCAAAAATATCCCGATTTAACGTCTACGGATGAAAAATTAAGTGCTTTTCTAAGAATGAATTTAACTTCGAAGGAGATTGCCCCATTAATGCACATCTCTGTAAGAGGGGTAGAAATAGGCCGCTATCGTTTAAGGAAAAAACTAGCCTTAGAAAGTGGTGTTAATTTGAATGCTTTTATGAATAAGATTTAAGTAGAAGTGAGAGGTGAGAACAGAGAACCGAGATAGATTCCTTCTAACATATTGTTTAGGAATTGTCTCCTTTCTCTGTTCCCTGCTCTCACTTCTCTGCTCTATTTTTTATTATTTAACTATTAAGCGTTCTACACTACTTCCTTCTTTTGAGCTAACTCGAATGAAGTACATGCCTGCTGCTTGGTTCGCTAAATTCATTTCTACTTTTTGAACTGCTGTTGTTGCAGCTAAAAATTGTTGCTGAATGATTTGCCCTTGCATATTTAAAATAGTAAGGGTGCGATCAATATCTGCATTTGTAGTTAGTTCTACAAAGAATAAACCATTACTTGGATTTGGATAAACAGTGAAATCCGTTGCTAGTCCAACAGTGTTACTTCCTTGAACACTTGTTTTGAAAGCAGGCGTTACTCCCTGTTCTGCTATTTGACCGCCACCACAAGTATATTCTTCAATAACTTCATCTACTGTATAAAAATCTAGACAATTAAAATTAGGTAAAGATGTACAATACAACGTACCACTTCCATTGTATAAAATAGAGCTTGTAGCTGTTTGTACATATAAATAATCAAAACCAGCAGACTTATAAGCTAAAATGCTAGTACCTGCACAGTTATTAGCGTCTACAACACCAGATAACCAACTATAATCAGCGAATAAAGTAGTCATCGTTCCACTATCATCATTGCTTTCGCCATCATCTCCACTATTATCATTGCCGCCGTCACTATTACCACCACCACAAGTATATTCTTCAATAATTTCATCTACTGTATAAAACTCTAGACAATTAAAATTAGGTAAAGTTGAACAGTACAATGTACCACTACCATTGTATAAAATAGAGCTTGTAGCTGTTTGTACATATAAATAATCAAAACCAGCAGATTTATAAGCTAAAATGCTAGTACCTTCACAGTTATTAGGGTCTACAACGCTAGACAACCAACTGTAATCAGCAAACAAAGTAGTAGTTGTTCCACCACCATCATTACCGTCACCACCGTCCATATTACCACCATCGTCATTTCCTCCGCCATTGTCCATATTACCACCATCATCATTTCCGTCACCACCGTCCATATTACCACCATCATCATTTCCTCCGCCATTGTCCGTATTTCCGCTGCCACAGGTATAGACTTCGATTTCTTCGTCAACGGTATAGAAGTCTTGGCAATTGTAGGTTGGCGTACCTGAGCAATATAAGATACCACTAGCATTATATAATATGGCACTATTGGCTGTTATTATATTCAAATAAATGAAACCAGCAGATCGGTAAACTTGAATAGTTGTACCCTCACAGTTATCAGGGTCTACAACACTAGATAACCAACTGTAATCAGCAAATAAAGTGGTAGTCGTTTCTCCACCATCATTGCCACCGTCATTTCCTTCGCCATTGTCCATATTACCTCCATCATCACTTCCTCCACCAACTGAACCACAAGCCGTACTACAAGAATTCCATACAAAACACACAGTAGAATTTTCGCTGATTTCGATTATTCTATTCGTAAACTCCCCAGTAGTGATCGTACAATCCGTATCTGGAGTAAATACTTCTTGGTCTGTAAAGTTATCTATTGTAAATAGGTATTCATAAGGACCATTAGGAAGGATGATATCCGTCGTCCAGATACCATCGCCATCTTCATCACTCATAGGATTTGATTCTCCTGACCAGCCATTTAATGAGCCACTTACGTAAACCGTACCGAAAGGATCACCTTCATAAACATTCATATCCACTGAGAAAGTAGTAGTAGAAAGTACTTCTTCAGCACCTCCACCACCTTCTCCACAAATATCACAAGTAGACCAGATAAAACATACATCTGCACTACCATCATAAACTCTATTCGTAAATGTCTCAAATTCACCGAAGAAACTAACTGTACATGGAGCATCGACCTCAAATTGTTCTTGAGCACTAAATCCATCTACTTGAAATTTATATTCATCTCCAACAGACATATCCGCTGAGCCAGACCAGATTCCGTCACCATCTTCATCACTTAAAGGATTACCCACATCTGACCAGGCATTAAAGGTACCACTAATGTAAACAGTAGTAAATGGGCTATTATATCCATTCATATCAACAGAAAAAGTTATATCTTGATTGCCACCACCATTTCCAGTATTACTACCATCTCCACAAGCATCACAAGTAGACCAAGCAAAACATACATCTGTTCCACCATCATACACTCTATTTGTAAAGGTCTCAAATTCGCCAAAAAAACTTGCTGTACATGGAGCATCGACCTCAAATTGTTCTTGAACAGCAAATCCATCCAATTGGAACTTATACTCACTACCTACAGGCATATCTATCATAGTAGACCAAATACCATCACCATCGTCATCACTTAAAGGATTAGCCACATCTGACCAAGAATTAAAGGCACCACTAATGTAGACCGTAGTAAATGGATCAGTATATCCATTCATATCAACAGAAAAATTCACATTTCCAGCGTCTCCTCCAGTGTTATCATCTCCTCCAGTGTCTTCTCCTGCCATATCGCCACCAGGGTTAGCGCAAGTATTACAAGTATTCCAATCAAAGCACACAGATGCTTCTCCGTTATAAAGTCTATTTACAAATTCTCCACCATTAAAAGAAATAGTACAAGGATCTCCTACACTAAACTCTTCTTGCACCGTCCATTCATCTAACTGGAATTTATAATCACTTTCGGCAGGTATATCTACCGCAGCACACCAGATTCCATCACCATTAGAATCGCTTAAAGGATTAGCACCACCATCCCAAGCATTGAAGGTTCCACTTATAAATACTGTGTTAAATGAACCTGTAAAATTGTTCATATTAACACAGAACTCAGTCTGCCCAAATAGAGAACCCAGTAAAAATGTAAAAAATAAAACCGGTAAAAGTTTTTTCATTTTTGAAATGATTTATTGATTAAATGTTGAAAGATTATGTTTTTTTGTCAAATACAATATACTACAATGGTATTTTCTGGAGATTTCTCTAACTTCACTAACTTGTTTAGAAGATTTTTTTGAAAAGTTTATAACTGATTGGTTATCATACTCAAATATAGAACATTGTTTTGGTTATGTATATTATTTATATACATGAAAGCTACTACATCCATTAAATATATTAAAAAAACAGTACATCTTTACTACATCAATTGTGAAAATTGCTTTATATTTTGTAAATATATAAATAAAATGTTATTATTCTATTCAGTAGTAATTTTACCAAACTTACTATTGAAATTAATACATAAGGAATGATCAAAAAATATCTTCCGCATTTTGATTTTCTAAAATCTTGGTGGAGAGGGTTCTTTAAAAATAAAATGTCAGGTAATGTAGTATTGAAGTCTTAATCATTTTAAACATAGAGAAGATTTCTTTGTTTATTAGTCGATAATATTGTTATGCGTTAATTTGAATAATTATATAAATGAAGCACTTTTCCTCTAAGGACTTGCCTACATTAGACAAACGTTTTCGTACCATGCTGATTAATTCACTTAGTGGATTTAAAAGCGTGAATTTAGTAGGTACAACGAACGAAGAAGGTATCCATAATTTATCAGTAATTAGTTCTGTTGTGCATCTTGGTGCAAATCCTGCTTTAATGGGCTTTGTAATGCGCCCAATTACGGTTACTAGAGATACCTATTTAAATATTATGGAGAACGGGGTGTATACCCTTAATCACTTGAACGTTGATATTTACCAACAAGCACACCAAGCATCCGCACGTTATCCTTCAGATACCTCTGAATTTGATGCAGTAGGTCTTACGCCTGCTTTCAAAGATGCTTTTAAAGCACCCTATGTTAAAGAAAGCACTATTCAAATTGGTTTAATTTTTAAAGAAAAAATAGATATTCAATTGAATGGAACGGTCTTTATGATTGGAGAGATTCAGGAAATTTATGTTCCTGAAGATTGTATTCAAACAGATGGATATATTGATATACAAAAGGCGGGAACGATTAGCTGTTCTGGATTAGATGCATATCATACTAGCAATAAATTAAAACGCTTGTCTTATGCTAAAACGGATTTGCCTATTAAGGCAATAGATTTTTAAATACTTACCATGAAAAAAATATCCAGAAGAGCCTTTAATGCCAGTCTAGGTTTAGGCATAGGTGCAGTACTTAGTAGTCCAGCAGTATGTGCCAATAAAAATGATAATAGTAAAAAACTAGGAGTTGCATTAGTTGGTTTAGGCTCTTATAGTCAAGGACAATTAGCCCCCGCATTGCAGGATACAGAGTACTGCTATTTAGCGGGCATAGTGACAGGAACACCTAAAAAAGAAAAAACTTGGGCGGCTAAGTATAATATCCCTAAAGAAAATATTTACAACTATGAAAACTTTGATACCATCGCTCAAAACGATGCTATTGACATAGTGTATGTAGCCTTACCAAATTCTATGCACGCAGATTTTTCGATTCGGGCAGCTAAGGCTGGCAAGCATGTTATCTGTGAAAAACCGATGGCAATGAATGTCGAAGAGTGCGATGCAATTATAGCGGCCTGCAAGCAAGCAGGGGTGAAATTAAGTGTGGGCTATAGATTACATTCAGAACCTTACACCCAAGAAATACAACGAATAGTAAGAGAAAAAACCTATGGAGAAGTCCGTTATGTATCCGCAGATGCAGGGTATTATTCGGGCAGTAATCCTAATCAGTGGCGATTAAATAAAGCCTTGTCAGGTGGTGGTGCGTTGATGAATATGGGGGTGTATTCTATTCAAAGTGCCATTTATGCTTCTGGTCAAAATCCTGTGTCTGTCAGTGCGCAGGAATTTAGTACTAGACCAGAATATTTCAAAGATACGGATGAAACGATAACGGCACAGTTTGAATTTCCGAATGGAGCTGTTGGTAATATTTTTACCTCCCATAATGTCAACATTAATCGCTTAGTAGCTTCTTTTGAGAAAGGCTGGGTAGAACTAAATCCTGCTAATAATTATGGTCCTTTAAGTGGGCATACTTCTGATGGAAAAACCTTGCAATTTTCACACGAAAGTCAGCAGAAACTGCAAATGGATGATTTTGCAAAGCATATTTTGCAGGGCACGCCAAATCTAGTTCCAGGCGAAATGGGGAAACGGGATATGGTTATTGTAGAAGCTATTTATCAATCTATCAGAGAGGGAGGAAAAAAAATTGTTTTGGATTTGGGTAGAATGGGAATAGTAACAAAATAAGATCCTCATTGGCGCAAAGACGCTCAAAGCTGGTACAAGGCAATAGCTTTTATGCCAGCTTTGAACAATAGCTTTTTTAGCCAACTAATTGAGGTACAGTATTCAATTCTTTCATAACGCCAGCAAAT